>Ga0187861_10001645_pt1 | contig 22637 bp, 21 predicted proteins | sample June2016WEW_10_1_3_FD_132986 | JGI IMG/M metagenome (GOLD analysis project Ga0187861, IMG submission 132986) | Peatland microbial communities from SPRUCE experiment site at the Marcell Experimental Forest, Minnesota, USA - June2016WEW_10_100 | ecosystem: Environmental > Terrestrial > Soil >...
CCCTGCCAATCAACATTTTTGGTGATTTGCAGGCTGCCCTTTTTAGTGTTTGTGATCGTGCAGGTCTTGTTGTCTCCGGCCGCGAGAGTTATGCCCCCCGTGCCGTTGCCATTATCCGTGCAGCCGGTTCCGGTGATGACCGTGTTGTAGTCGTTCAGGCTAGTGACGGGGCTGGTGCCACCCGTCTCACCAAAGGTGTTGGGCCCGATCGTGCCGGTCTGGGCACCGGTTGAGCCGGTGTCGCCTACGTTGCTTGCGTAAGTGTTGCCGTTGATCTGCAGATTGAATCGGCCTATGGTGTCGCCCACCACCACCTTCGTTACCGTCAGTTTTGGAGGCAAAGCGGTTAGAGTGTTTGTGACCGTGGCGGTTCCAGTCCCGTTGGTCGTCACAGTGACCAGGCCTGGAGATATGCTGACTGTCCAAGAGCTTCCGGTGTTCTGCTCGGTAACAGTGTACTGGCCGGTCAAGACACCAGCCCATTGGAGCTGACCGCCCTGATATCCGATAGACTTACAGTCAGGCGTCGTAGGATAGGCGGGACCTTGGACGCAGATCGAGAACTGTTGGTTTACGTCGGGTGTGCTACCCTTCCAGTCCACGGTTTTGGTGATAAGAAGTCTTCCAGTTGTAAGGTCTGTAAAGGTAGTCAGGGCAACGAGGCCAGACGACTCGCCTGTGGCGGTCAGAGTGAGCGTTACGTTGGCGTCGCTGTCCCGGACGATGAAGCTGTTGTTTACGAAGTTGCCGTTTTCGTCCGCGACTGACGGGGTCAGCGCAGTGTCATCGCTTGTGTGTGGCTCAACATGAAGGAGGAAGTTCACTGTCTCGCCTGGTTGCCATCCTGTGCCGGTGATGACGACGATCATGCCGGGCGAATAGTCGGTCTTGTCGGTGGTTACGGTGGCGCTGCCCGAATCGGCGAGCAGGGCAGCGGATCCCGTCGCTGGAGAGGTACCCGTCGTACCGCCGGCGACCAGCACCTGGTTTGTGCCAGGCAGGGCAGTCATCGAGTAGTTGTCCCTGTCCGTCACTTCACTGACCGCCGTGGGATCTCCGTCCAGAGTCATGGGGACGATACGCCGCAATTGCGGATTCCTCGCCTGGGGCGCAGATGCCGGGGCGGACCCGCTGGTCGCGCCCAAGTGAATCACGGCAGCTCGAGCCGGCGACCGCAAGAGCTCGCTGACCGAATCCGGTCCCGTGATCAGGTGCGTGAATGCCGTGAAGTATTCCCCTTCGGCATTGAACATTTCCATCGTGCTCTCGCCATCGCCGCCTATCACCTGGACCTTGCCATCGGGCAGAATGCGAAGTGTCGGATTTATGCGCGCCGAGTGCATTTCGCTGGAGATGGGAGAAAAAGTCATCGAAGCGGGGTCGAATAGTTCCGCGGTAGAAAGCGGATTGCCGTCCTGCCCTAATCCGCCCGCAGTCAGCACTTTGCCGTTCTGAAGCAGCACTGCCGTGTGAGCGGCCCTCGCAGTCGCCAGCGTTGCGCTCAGGAGAGCAAAGGTCTGTGTCGCCGGGTCGAAGATCTCGGCGGTTCCTTCCCCATCGCCGCCGATAACCAGGTATCTGCCGTCGGAGAGTACGGTCCCGGTGTGGCCTGAGCGTTCAAGGTTGAGAGAAGGACCGGCCTGAAATGTGGATGAAACCAGATCAAATATCTCCGTTGAGTCCAGTGGCTGTGTTCCGGCACGGCCCCCGGCGATCAACACACGCCCGTCCGCAAGCAACAGAGCGGTGTGATCGGCGCGGGGAGTGAGCAGGCTGGGTCCGAGCGACGATGTCAGCGAAACAGGATCGAAGACTTCCGTCTGCGGGACCGGTCCGGACGCATTCTCGCCACCCACGACGAGAATCGTGCCATTCTCCAACAGGGTTGCCGTGTGTCCGCGGCGTGGTATCTGGAGTAGAACCATTTGCAGCTGGTTGTCTGCCTGATGAACGAACGTCGTTCCATCAAGAGCCGCCGGTCTGGTCGCCACGAATGCGACCGAGGCGGTCGAGAGAAGGAATATAGCGAACAGCGCGGCAAACAAGGGGCGCGCGGCTCTGAATAGACGGTGATTAAGACAGGACCTTCCAATTAGTGGACGGGTTTTTGCGTGTCGATTCATGACATTCTCCCCACTCTCGAGACAGACCATCGAGCGATGGTGGTTGTGTTATGACAAAGGAGTCTGCATTGAAGGGATTATGAACTTGTGGACGAGGCGAGATATGACGAGCGTCACATAAACAAATGTTGCGGAGTGGGGCTTTCAATTCGACGGGCTACCGCGTAATCCAGGTCTTCCCGTCCTGGCGGATCCACACAGTCGCACCTCCGAATCCTTTCGCGTTTATCTGATACAGATCTGCCGTTGCTTGCATGGCGGGCTGAAATTCGATTCCCTCCACCCGGATGTTGTTCGCATCCAGCGCGGCGAGATCCGCCGCAAATCGCCCGGTCCGGTCCCTGAATTGGCGCTGGCGATAGTAGAGGCGGCGGAGTGCCCATTTTACGTGCTCGTTGCGATCTTCGAGAAAGGGCTCGGTCCCGGTGCTCGCTGCGATGCCGGAAAACTGAACATAGCCCCAACGTTCCGGCATGTGCATGTCGACGGCGCCCTGCGCGCTCCAGACCCAGTTGTCCGGCGGAAATGGCCTGCCGGTCGCCGGGTCGATTCGCTTGAAGTAGACGCCGTTTTTGGCATCGAGTTGCCATTCGACGCGGGAGAAGTTGACGCGCCATTGATCCCCGGCCTTGGGCGGATGCTTGCCGGGCGCGGCTTCGCGCAGGATTCGCCACGGAAATGCCATCTCGACCGTCCAGCCCTGGTCGCGATCGCCCGGCTTGTTTATCGTTCCGCGCAGGTCGATTCCCAACCGCAGGCCGGTGACATCCCACGCAATGATCGGCAGCCCGCCATCGCGGTAAGGTTGGATGAGCATCAGATCGAATACTGTGCCCAAAGGGTTCACTTCGATCTCGTAGTAGTTGTGCGAGTCCCCATCCGGATCGATGAACACTTCTGCGTCATTGTCGTTATAGACGATGGCGTCGCGTTCGGTCAGAGTGCCCCAGAGGTCCGGTTCCTCCATTTCGATTGCCACGTAGAAGTAGGTGTCATCCCAGAGCATCTTGGCACGCGACCGATAGCGCGGGAGCGGACGCCTGTCGCCTTCGATGTCGATGAAAAGGTCGGTCCAAGGGGCTGCCAGCCACGCGTTTTCATCGAGCTTCCCATCGAAAGACAAGGCTGATGAAGCGCGATAACAAACATATCGGTGGGGTGCAAACGGCATGGCCTCGGGATCGGGCGCGGCCGGCGTCTGCAGGCGGCTCCATCCGGTAAATGTCACCAGCAGCACAACCACGAAGACTCCGCGACGGCACACTCGACTCATTACCAACCTCCAGACGTGCCGGTACTCATTATTACTGCTGCCGGCTCTTCGCCCGAACAATAGTTTAACCTGGATAATGCAGACGAAGTTTGACGGGCTAACCGAGGAGGCTGATCCCCTGCTTGGAAACCGGGAAGCCGTTCGCGGCTGTCCTTTTGATACTTATCTTGTAAGTCTGGCTATCATGTGCCGGCCCAGGACGGGAAACTCTTCAACATGCTCACCCCGCTCGCTTTCTTACCGATGTGCCGCAGATCGGTACCATTTGAAGTAGACCAGAGCGCCGATGCCGGCTGTCACTGCCAGCGGGATCAGGACGTACAGTACCGGCTGGTAGTGCTGCGAGAAGAAGCTTATCATTCGCTGGCCATAGATTCTGCCCAAATAAGCCACGGCAAAGAGACGCACGGCGCGCCCAGCCGTCAGCGCAGAGAAGAACTTCTTGCGCGGATACTGCATGACTCCGGCGACCATCAGGATGTAAGTGAAAGGGAACGGTGGGGGGAGGATGGAACCGGTGAAAACTGTTATGACCCCATGTCTTTCGAAGCGCTTGTAGATTTTTTCTGCGCGCGGTTTCCCCACTTTCCTTTCCAAAATCTCCTGGCCGCCTTTTTCGGCCAGCCGGTAGGTCAGATAGCCACCAAGCACCTTTTTCGCCTCAATCCAGAATGTGCCAATCATGGTGGCACCAGCGGCGAGCAGCCATTCCGTTGGGCTCAAAGGAACGACTCTGAAGAGGCCCTGAACGGCTGGAACAAGCGTAGCAAAGAGGAGCAGGGCAAGTGTCGCGGTGGCCCAGATGACCATGAGATGATTGGAGAAGTATCCCAAGCGAACGAGCGGTTCTCGTTCCGAGCGCAAGTTCAGCGCAAGGAAAATGTGGCCGACCAGCCAGGCAGCGAAAGCCATGGTCTGCGCCTCGGTCAGATCATGAGTGCGATACCATGTGGCCAAGTACGAAACCGAAACCGCCGCAAACAGGCCTACCGCAGATGAAAAAATGCACGCCAGCATGGGCCGATCCATCAGCTTTGCTTTGGGGCATCGAGGGGGCTGCTGCATCAAACCCTTTTCCGCAGGCTCGGCGACAAACGTCGCGGAAGCGGCCAGATCCATGAAGAGCTCCATTAGGATGATCTGGATCGGGGCGAAGGGAACAGGCGGACGAAGAAGGACCGGAAGCAATGTCGCAAGTACCAACGCAACCTTGCAAGCCAGATAGTAGCGGAGACCCTTCTTTAGGTTTTCGTATGATATGCGTCCTTCCTCGACTGCGCGGATGATCGTGGCGAAGTTATCGTCGGCCAGGACGATGTCCGCTGATGCACGGGCAACCTCGGATCCCGTCTCCCCCATGGCCACTCCGATGTCAGCGGCGGCGAGTGCTGGTGCATCATTAATGCCGTCGCCAGTAACAGCAACGATCTCGCCCCGCCGATGAAGGTTCTTGACGATCCTAAGTTTATGTTGAGGAGTCGTGCGCGCGTAAAGCGAAGTGGTGAGCAGAGTCTGGCTCAAGGCCTCGTCGGACATCGCGTCAAGGTCCTGACCCGTAAGGACGGTCTCTGCCTCATCGAGACCGATCTGTTTAGCAATCGCCCAGGTTGTGAATGGATGATCTCCGGTAATCATAATTGGCCGAATTCCTGCTTTCTGACAGGAGGCAATGGCCTGTCTTACTTCTGGGCGTGGCGGGTTTTCAAAGCCAGCCCGACAAACACAAGCTCGGATTCGGCCTCGTCCTGGGCACGGGGAGGAGTGCGCGCATCTTTCTCCGCGAAAGCAAGAACGCGCATACCCTCTCCGGCCATCTGATCGGCGTGCGCCAGGATGTCTCGTCGATCGTCTTGCGTTAGCGGCCGAGATTCTGAGCCATCCCATCGGGAAACACACTGAGTGAGTACTGCTTCGGGTGCACCCTTTACGCCAACCCACAGCCCAGCATCCCGCTCGTATGCAACCGACATCCGCTTCCGCGCGTTGTCGAAAGTCCACTTACTCCGAAGGCGATAACCCTGCAAGCCCGGGAGGCTTTTCCGTTTGCTTTGGCGGACAGAACCAGCGCGACTTCTAGCGGATCGCCGCTTCCATCTGCGGCGGCATCATTGCACAGGACCCCGATTTTTAGAATCTTCGGCTTGAATCTGTCCGGATAAAGAGTGCGCACCTCCATCCGATTCTCGGTAAGCGTCCCGGTTTTGTCGGTGGCGATCACAGTCACGGCGCCGAGACTTTCTACTGCTTGCAAGCGCTTTACGATGGCGTTTTTCTTCGACAGACGATAACCGCCAAGAGCCAGCACCATGGTAATGATGATGGGCAGTTCCTCGGGAATCACGGAGAAGGCCATTGCCAAGCCGATGAGGATCATCTGGCGTAACGGCTGATGGCTCAAAGTCCACCCTAAGAGGGGCACCAACACGCTGAAGGCAATCGCCAGCCAAGCAAGAGATTTGGAAAGCTCTTTCATGAGACTCTGCAGAGGCGTGCGCTGCACTTTCATCCCATGGGCGAGCTCGGCGGTCCGGCCGAACTCGGATTGCATCCCCGTGGCCTCATGGAGAAGGCGCCGTTTGGCAGCTTCCACCAGTACGAGATAGGCTGCCGTCGCGACGGCAAGAAAAGCAAAGTATCCCCCCTGGCAGCGATGTGAAGCAGACTACACCTGCAAGCGGGATGAACGGCAAATAAATCCCCATAGCCGCCCCGTCGCATCTTCGATTTCCGGGCCAAATGCCCACAGGAACACCATATTCCCCAAAATGTGCATCCAGCCGGCGTGCATGAACATCGCGGTCACGATGGTGACCCAGTGGTGGCCTGCGACAATATCGGCGGGGATCACCGACCACTGGTTCACAATGGACTTGCTTCTTGTTCATACTTCCGCACTGGATTCTCCAAACGATTGTTGGAACCTACATGCCAGCCTTCGTCGAATCCCATAGATACCCGATTTCAATGCGCTTGCCGGGATGCTAAGTGCCCGGGTCAGCTATTTACAAAAGTAGCCTGGCAGCCCTCTGCCCTTGCGCTCACATCTTGTGCGGGTCAAGAGCCAACGCGACCCAGGCCCAACCGTAAAAAGTCAGATCAATTCCAACCAAAAGACCGATCGCCCAAAGCCCCGAGACCGGCCACTGCGCCAGGACGAGAATGCCCAGGACCAAGGTGATGACTCCGTTCATGGCTTGCCAACCCCAGCCCGGCAGCTGAGTCCACAACGAGGTAAACAATTGATACAGCTCGGCGATCAACTAGGCCGCAGCCTGCGTGCGCTCCCCATCGGGCGGCCAAGAAAAGATGGTCCCGGACTGCCTGACAGCGGGCCCCAAATGGGTGGCGTCCCCAATTCCTCTTGGCGATCATCCTCGTTTTCCGGCTCTTGGAGCCGAGTCCCCGCGCCGAAATACCATCGAGTTTCCCGACTGAGTGCTCCTCTGTTTCTACTTCCGGGATTTCGCTGAGGCCGGCGCCATCACAAACGTGGAAATCTCTTCCTTCAAATCTGCTATTGCCCACACTTTAGTGACGCTTAGTCATCCCATCAGCCAATAGTTCGTTCTCTCCGTTGCGTCCCACAATAAAAGAAATACAGCGATGACAACCAGGAATTCCGAGGCCCAGACCATTCTTGGAATGGGAGCTGCAAACAGAGCGGTCAACGCGACGTGAGACAAATGGCCGCATATCAGAGTAGCAGCCGCAAAAGCGATGCGGCCGCGCAGCACAATCACCGCGCCAAAACATGCCGCATATATCCACCATGGGCTAAACCCGAGCATCCGGAAACGCGCGACTTTCGGCTGTGTCAATCCCAGCGTCCAGGATCGGAAGCCGAACGCGAGATAAGCCAGCCAGTGTCGTTTCAGGATCGGGGCGGAGATCTTCATAAAGAATTCTGGAAGGTTCGGATCGTTGAATCCCGGCGGCATCGCGACAAAATAAAGATTATAATGAATATAGTACACTTGCTGGCAATATGTGTCCCCGTTGCAGAGTTCATCCACCTTGCGATGCTCGGCTTCGCGGCGCTTGAGAGCGTCGAGAAGCCAGATGCGCGACTTCTCATCCGCCATCACGGCAACATCCTGTGGCTGTGCAACCTGCAAGGCGTACGCGATCCGATACTGATATTGGAGGCTATCTTGCGCTGCGGATAGCTTGCCGAGCTTAAAATGGCCATACACATCCGGGATCGCGACCAGACCAGCCAGCAGACAAATTGATACTGCGGAGGATCGCCAATACTTTCTCCAATTCGAGAATAATCCCCACACGATCATTGCTGCCAGAAACAGCGAAGTATATCCAGCAGCCTGGCGCGTCAGATAGAGGAGACCGCATAATAACGCCGCCAGAGGCAATAGGAATTTTTGTCTTTTCCATAAAAATGCCAGGAATACCGCAATCAGCAGGAAAAGCTAGGCTTGGACCAAGGGTTCAGTCAATATCTGATTTAACTCCCAGGCCGGGAAGAGAAAAAAGTCATATAGGAGGTAAAACAACACAGCGGGCAATGGGGAATTCAGCAATGTCATGATAGTGGCGCAGGCTGCCAGGGCAGCGCCAAAGAGCAATAAGATTTGGGCTCGCTCAACCTTATGCAAGGGATCATGCGGGTCTGATATTGCAACAGCTACAGGATGCTGTTGTGTCCAAACCGGAGGATTGAAATTGGTACCCACAGTCACCAGGCGTATGAACAACGGGTACAAGGGTTGCCTGGTGGAACCCGCCTGATATCCGAAATAGTAGCTCGCTGAATCCGGCTGCGTGCAAAAAGCATCCCACGCGGAATAGGCAACCTCAGCACGACATCCCTGGGGCACGTGAGGCTCAACGACTACCTGCAGGTAGTAAGCGACAATCAAAGAAAGGAAGAATGGCAGCAAGAACCGCCATGAACAATGAGTCCCGAACTTCCTCCGCAGGACCCACGCCGCCAGAGTATTTAGCAGAACAGTGATAAAGCACAGAGTGCGGTGCATCAAGGAAAGCTGAATCCCCGATCTAGTCAGAGCAGCGATAATGATGGCAACGCTGGAGAGGAGAACCAGAATCCAGATACTTCTGAAAGTCAAGGGGAGGTCAGCGCTTTTTCTGCGCTCTCGCATGAAAAGAATCTCCGAATAGACCGTTCATGGTAACACGAGAGCCGTCAGCGCCACGAAATCAAAACCTGTCTCGGGATGGATATCGGCAAGCGTCTCATGCCTCCAGATTTCCGTACAAAAGGAGGGGGTCGTATCTTCAAAATCGGCACTGTCGCGTGACTTACCTGAGGCTTTCAGCTCCTCCAGCGCATCTTTCGGAACGGCGAGCGTCATGATGCTCACCTGATGCTGGCCTGGTACCTGCACCGCACCCGCCGGCACCCGAATCACCTTGGAAATCGAGAGCGACTTCTGGTTCTCAGAGAGGGTTAGGTCGATGGATTCGGCGCTCCTGCGTCCTCCCTTGCCTGAGAGACAAACGCGATAGATTCCGAGCACGAGATTCTTGAAGTGAGCCGTGCTCCCCACCATGCGCAATGCCTGGCGCAACGGTTCCCCGGCGGCGTTGCGCAATTCAATCAGCCAGAGCGACCGGCGCGGTTCACTCGCGCCCGCTACCAATTTGCATTTCAAATCGACAGCCTGCGCCGCCTTGCTTTCGATGAGCGCTTGCGAAGCGCCAGATGCTCCTCCGGCAAGAAATGATGACAGGATCAAAATAATCGTTAGCCGTAACGACACAAATCTCTTAGACACGATCCCTTCCTCCAGAGATCTCATCGCAAGGCATCGTTGCAGAACAGGCTGTGGATCGATGCTTAATGACGATCATATTTCCGGGTGTGTTCCAATTGGGCAGCACAGTCAAGTAGTGGTTGAGGGCAACAGTGGCCGGTAGAGAACTACCCAGATAGTCCCATATTAAAAAAGTGAGATTAGAATGTAACAATTTTTCACCGGCAATTCGCTGACATTGCGAAGAGTTGTGGAAATCTCTTCCTTCAAACCTGCAATAGTTTACAATTCAGTGCCATGCATATACCGGATGGTTTCCTGTCGAATCGGGTCGCTCTGTCTTTGGATGTTGTGTCCGGAGCAAGCGTCCTATACGCGGCTCGCCGCCTGAAGATCGAGCGATTCGGCCGAATGGTTCCGGTCATGGGCGTGCTCTCGGCATTTGTGTTTGCCGCACAGATGCTGAATTTCCCCGTCTTCGGCGGGACCTCGGGCCATTTGCTGGGAGGCGCGCTGCTCGGCATCCTGCTGGGCCCGTTAGGCGGACTCATGACGATGGCAACGGTGATCGTCGCCCAGGCGCTGTTCCTGCAGGACGGCGGAATCCTGGCTCTGGGTGCCAACGTGTTCAACATGGGAGCCCTTCCCGTATTCTTCGGATACGCGGTGTTCCGTATGCTGGGCTCACCGCAAAGGCCGGGCAAGGCCTTGGGGTTCCTCGGCTTTTTTGTGGGATGGGCTTCCGTAGTGATTTCGGCATCAGTGTGCGCGCTCGAGTTGGGGATTTCAGGGGCGGTTCCCCTGAAGATCGGGCTGCCGGCGATGGCCGGATTCCATGCGGTTCTGGGCGTTGTGGAGGGTGCGTTAACCGCAGGTGTGCTTTCCTTCCTCGCTCGCGTGCGCCCCGACTTGATCAGGGGAGATTCCGGCGCTCGATTCGGACTGGCTGACTGGATCGGGGGGTTCGTCATGGTGGCGATCCCGGTGGGAATTCTGGTGCTCGCGGGCGCTTCGAAGCTTCCCGACGCGCTTCAATCTTTGCTGGCGGGAGTTCCCGGGTCTGCAAAACCTGCGGCAAACCTGCTGTCCGCCGGCCGTTATACCGATTACGGCGTTGTGCTGTACTGTGCGATCCTGCTGCTTTTTGTGGTAGCCTATCTCGCCGCCCGAGCAGGGCAAAACCGTAGAGGCGGGCCGTGAAACACAGTTTTGTCGATCGATATGCCAACCTGGATTCGCCGCTGCACCTGTTGGAAGCCCGCACGAAGATCGTCGGGTTTTCCGCGCTCATATTCACAGTTTTATTCGTACACCCGGAAACTCTCGGTCAGTTTTTCGCTTTTTTCTTTTTGATGGCGATTCTTGCAGGAATCTCTCAAATCCCCATGCAGTATCTCTTCGGCCGCGCATTTGTGCTGTTGCCCTTCGTCCTGCTGGCAGGCATTGCCCTACCGTGGCGGGGAAATGAGGGATGGACATGGTTTCTGGCGCTCATGTTCCGGTCGATCCTGTGCCTTCTGATGTTGGTGCTCCTGACCAATACCACTCGTTTTATCGAATTGTTGCGCGGCCTGCGCAAACTGGGATGCCCGAAAATCCTGGTTGCCAACCTGAGCTTTCTTTATCGCTACCTTTTCGTGCTCACCGACGAGGTCATGAGAATGCGCCAGGCCCGCGACAGCAGGCGCGTAGGCCGGGCCGGCGTACTGAGGGAATTGAGAACGCTTGGATCAATGCTGGGGACCCTTCTGGTGCGCTCTTTTGCGCGCGCCGACCATTTGTATGAGGCCATGCTGTCACGCGGCTTCCACGGAGAGTTCCCCGTGTCTGACCCGCGGAGATTTTCCTGGCGGGACTTTGCATTTATTTCTGTCGTGGCGCTGTTCGTCGCCGCGATGGTTCACCGATGACTGGCAACACCCGGGACCAAATATGACGGATTATGCGGTTCGCATCACGCGGCTTCATTATGCTTACCCGGACGGGACTCATGCGCTCGAGGCCATCGACCTCGACATCCGCCAGGGCGAACGGGTAGCGATTGTCGGTCCCAGCGGCGCCGGCAAGTCCACCTTGCTGCTTCAATTGAACGGCATTCTGCGGGGCACCGGGATAGTGAGGGTCATGGGACAGTCCTTGCTGGATGGAGATTTGAAGCTCATACGGAAACAGCTGGGGATCGTTTTCCAGGATCCCAATGACCAGCTTTTTTGCCCGACCGTTTTCGAGGACATCGCCTTCGGGCCGCTCAACCTTGGTGTTCCTGCTCAGGAAATCGGCAAGAGGGTCGAAAAAGCGCTCTCCGACGTGCAATTGGACCCGTCGTACGCGACGCGGTCGGCGCACCACCTCAGCCACGGCGAGCGCAAGCGGGTTGCTCTTGCCTGCGTGCTCGCCATGGAGCCCGCGATCCTGGCTCTGGACGAGCCCACGAGCAACCTTGACCCCGGCAACCGCAGGCATCTGATCCGGCTGATCGCGTCATTGCCTGCGACGTTGATTCTGGGAGCGCACGATCTCGAGATGGTCCTGGAGTTGTGTCCAAGGACCATCGTGATGGACCGCGGCAAGATCCGGGCCGACGGAGAAACCCGCCAGTTGCTTGCCGATCAGGACCTGATGAATAAGCACGGCCTTGAAGTACCCTTATCTTTATCTTTGAAACGCTGAAGTGATTCCTTATGTTGGTTGCAGCGGGAGAAGTAAACATTGAGGCTATGCTCTGGGAGCCGGAAAATGAGCCGCCCGTGGCCGCGGCAGTGTTGTGCCATCCGCATCCGCTTTACGGAGGCACGATGAACAATCGCGTCATCTATTTCGACTTTCTCCTCGATGACGCCCGGCCCTCGCTTTTGATTGTCGGCACCCGGGATGAATTCTGTCCGCGCGACAAAATGGAAGCATTCGCGCGTCGCCTGCCGAAAATGTCGACTGTTCGGTGGGTCGATGGCGCCGACCATTTTTTCACTCATCAGATCGATGAGGTCCAACTCGTGGTGAGGGAGTATCTGCGCGCGCAGTTCAAGGGAACTCAAGAATGAGGAAAGCAGCGCTTCGGACAATTGTCTCCGCGATCCTCCTCCTGGCAGTTAGCACGGTTGCCGGCGCAGCCGGCTTTCATAAGGTGAGCGAGCATTTCTATTATCTGGAATCCAAGACCGGCGGAGCCAACACCAGCGCCATCGTGACGCAGGAAGGCGTAGTGCTCATCGATCCACCTCAGGAATTGGAGATGCCCGCGATGCTGAACGCGCTCAAAGCCGTGACTTCCCATCCTGTGCGCTGGGTCATCAGCACGGACTATCAGCAGGAACGGTCCGGCGGCACGGCCACTTTGCTGAAGCTGGGCGCGGCAATCATCGGCAGCAAGGAATTGGACCGGCTGGCCGCATTCGCTCCCATTGAAGACCCGGCACAGATCCCCGCGGTTCCACAGGCGCTGCCCAATCCTCGGTTCTTGTTCACTCAGTTGCTTCACCTTTTCCCTTCGGGCATCGAGGTTCGCGTTCTGGCGGTTAAAGCCAAAGCCCGCACTGCAGGGGATGTCGTCGTCTTTCTTCCATCCGAAAAGGTTCTCGAAGTGGGCGATTTTATAACCTTTGGAAGCTTTCCCATCATCGACAGCGAACCGGGGGAAGGGAGCGCTTCAGGATGGATCGACGCCTTGAAACAGGTGGTCGAATTTGTGCCGCTGCTCAAATCGGCCATGCCCCAAGCCAAGCCGGAAGCCGGTGCACAGCCCGAATCCGAAAAAACTCTGGAAGAAATGGTCACAGTTGTTCCGGGCCACGGAGTCCCCGGCAATCTGCAACAGGTGAAAGCTCTGCTGGCGATATCGCAAAAACTTCACGCGGAGGCCACGAGAGCCGTCGACGCCGGCCGTACCCGCGAGGAGTTTATGAAGTCCCTGCCCTCCGATATCTTTGGCGCGTACGGCAATTTAGAAGCTTTCGCCGGCCAGCTTTTCGACGAACTTTCCAAAAAGTGAGCCGCGCACACACGAAATCCCGGTAAGGACTACTGGCGTATTTCATGTGTTTCGTGGTGTGCGCGGCGGTAGAATCATGATGGAGGTTTGAATCATGCATCAGACTCGCAACGCTGAACCTGGGACGCGCGTCGCTGACAGGAATCCCCTGCCGGGTTCAAAGAAGGTGTACCTGGACGGTCCGGGAGGAATTCGCGTTCCCATGAGAGAAATCGCTATGGGTGCGACTCGGACCATCGGAGGACAGGAAGAGAAAAATCCTCCCGTTCGAATCTATGACACCTCCGGACCGTATACCGACTCTAGAGTGGCCATCGATTTGAGATGTGGGCTGCCTGAGTTGCGCAAACCGTGGATATTGGCTCGCGGCCAATACACTTCGCAGGCGCCGAGCTATCGTCCCGTGCCGGGGCACAGCGACCCGGACACGCCTCTGCCGCGGTGCCGGGAAGTGCTGCGCGGGCGCGGCATCGTGACCCAGATGCACTACGCCAGGCGCGGGATCGTCACGCCGGAAATGGAGTTCGTCGCGTTGCGCGAAAACTGCGAGCCTGGTTTTGTATGCGACGAGGTGGCGCGGGGGCGTGCGATCATTCCCGCGAATATCAACCACCCCGAGAGCGAGCCGATGGCCATCGGGCGCAACTTTTTGGTGAAGATCAACGCAAACATCGGGAACTCCGCCGTGACCTCTTCGATCGAGGAAGAGGTCGAGAAAATGACGTGGTCGATCCGCTGGGGGGCCGACACGGTGATGGATCTTTCTACGGGGAAGAACATCCACGAGACCCGCGAATGGATCGTTCGCAACTCACCGGTGCCGATCGGCACGGTGCCCATTTATCAAGCTCTGGAAAAAGTCGGCGGCAAGGCCGAGGAGCTGAGTTGGGAGGTATTTCGCGATACGCTCATCGAGCAGGCGGAGCAGGGAGTCGATTATTTCACGATCCACGCGGGAGTCCTCCTGCGCCATATTCCGCTCACGGCAAAGCGCGTGACCGGCATTGTGAGCCGCGGCGGCTCCATCATGGCGAAGTGGTGCCTGGCGCATCACCGGGAGAGCTTCCTCTACACCCGCTTCGAGGAAATCTGCGAGATCATGAAGGCTTACGACATCGCCTTCTCGCTCGGGGACGGGCTGCGCCCGGGATCGATTGCCGACGCCAACGACGAGGCCCAGTTTGCTGAACTGGATACTCTCGGCGAGCTGACGTTGAAGGCATGGGATCAAGACTGCCAGGTAATGATCGAGGGCCCCGGTCACATACCCATGCACCAGATCAAGGAAAACGTCGACCGGCAATTGGCCGTTTGTCACGAGGCGCCTTTCTATACTCTCGGGCCTTTGGTCACCGACATCGCGGCGGGGTATGACCACATCAGTAGCGCCATCGGCGCGGCCATGATCGGCTGGTTTGGAACCGCCATGCTGTGTTACGTCACCCCGAAGGAACACCTGGGATTGCCGACCAAAAAGGACGTCCGCGACGGTGTCATCGCATACAAGATCGCGGCTCACGCGGCCGATTTGGCTAAGGGGCATCCCGGCGCCCGGCTGCAGGACGACGCGCTCTCAAAGGCGCGCTTCGAATTCCGTTGGGAAGACCAGTTCAACTTGTCTCTGGATCCGGAAACCGCGCGCGAATTCCACGACGAGACCTTACCTGAGGAGGGCGCCAAGGTGGCGCACTTCTGCAGCATGTGCGGCCCTCACTTTTGTGCGATGAAAATCACCCAGGAAGTGCGCGACTACGCTCAGGGAAAGGGCATCGCCGAGGAGCAGGCGCTCGAGGCCGGGATGGACGAAATGAAACGCGAGTTTCGCAAGCGCGGAAGCGAGATTTATCAGAGGATTTAGCTGAAAGTTCTATTTCAGCGGCGTCTTGGGAGAATGATCCATGCCCGATTTCGTGTGGCTTTTGATCGTGTTTGCGTGCTATCTGATCTTGATCCGCTGGGTACTGCCCCGTTTCGGCGTCGCCACGTGAGTGTCAAAGAACTCATGCAAGGTCGAGTCTCGACCGACACTGAGCAATGACCCCGCGGACGGAAGCGGCGCCCCCAAATGATTCCGCTAAGCGCTGCTTGAAACATTCCCCGATTGGCGCTGATCCACAAGGCTTTTCCAGGTATTGCGCTGCAAAAAGCTTCCTTCGACGTTGCGTTCCATCTGCAAAAACTTCGACGGCGTGACCGAGAACGACACCGCATCTTTGCCGAGTTGCTTACGGACATTCTCGCGCGCCGAAAGATCCATCAAGCCAATCACCGCGCGCGGATGCTCTTTTTCATATTCGCGGTAAGTGCAGATTCCGGCTGCCTGACATCCGGCCGCAAAGGGCACGGTGACGTTTTCGTTGTGTGCGCCTTCGTAATTCGCGAGCACAACCAGCGCCGCCAGCTGGTCGGAATTGACGAAGAACGTTATGCTGCGGACGTTGTCCCTCTCGAAAGTCACTTCGCGCAGAGGCTTCACAACCACGTACTTGGCCGGAATATCGACGATCGGCAGGTTATCGACGAATTTTTCCACCACTTGGGGCGTCTTGAGATAGCGCTCCCCTTGCAGGAAATCATCCGCCATGCCCGTGGCGCCGGACGATTCCATCTGCCTTCCGATGGCGCGTCCCGCTTCCGTACCAGCATTGCCGCTGGACAAGAATGCGTAAAAACACCCCTCGCCTCCGGGAAAGACCTTGTACTGATTGCCGAATCCCAGGCCGACACCGCCCCCCCAGCAACCGAAGGTGTCACGGCTGACAACCGCAGTCCTTCCCTTCGCTGCCGCAGCCAGGAGAAACATCACGCAGCTCCACCGCCCAGGGGTGAATTCGGTGGCCTTCGGTGGCTTTTCATCTGCCCAGATCAAGGCTACCGGCTGCAGTTCCAGCTTGAGGGCCGACACGATTCTGCTTTCCATATTTCATCTCCTCGCAAGTTTCCTCGGCCTCACAAACTGCCGCGTCTCCTGCGGATGGCCGGCCGCATCAGGGGCGGGACGGCTCCCTTATACCACACCCGCCGGAGCAGATTCGAGAGCGGTTGCAAATCCGCATGAATTCCACTCAGGACGATGCTATGCTTTTTCAGCCGGACCGGCTCAATTGACTTTCTGAATGGGGTTCCAGCCCGCAAATTACCCCTCCTGCAGAGGAACGATTCGCCGATGAACCTATTGCCGTCATCCCACCCGATTTCCGAGAAATCGATCCCGAAAACCGGGAGTAAACGCCTGATTAGACTGACTGCCGCGCTCACCCTTCTCGCGGGAGCCCTATTGGCGGCGCATCTGGGCCGACAAGAGGTGAGCCTGTTGGGCGCAAGCGGACAGGCCGGCGCAGCAAGGCCTCCCGAACTCTACCTCGGCGGCCAGCCGAATGCTCCGATCAAGATTGAGGTTTTCTCGGATTTTCAGTGCCCTCACTGCCGGCAGTTCTACTTTGAAACGCTGAAACCCCTCATTGCTAAATACGGCAACGCGAACAAGGTGTGTGTCGTCTACCATGATTTCCCTCTGCCCACTCATCCGTTGGCGCGCAGGGCCACTCTGTTCGCCCTCGCGGCGGCGCGTCTGGGAAAAGAGCCATGGGTGCGGGTGATGGATGCTCTGTACAGGGATCAGGATCAGTGGTCAAAGGACGGGAAAATCGAAGTCACTCTTGCCAAAGCCTTGGAATCGACGGAGCTGACGCGGGTGAAGAAACTGGCGGCGGACCCGGCGATCGACGCCGCGGTCGTACAGGAAGTCAATCTGGCTATGAGTCTGAACATCCGGGGGACGCCGACATTTTTCATCTCGTCCAGTAAGAACCCGCAACAGCGTATCGACCAGGTAATTGCCTATCCCGCTCTGAAGGATTACATCGACCACCTTCTCAAGCGCTAACTCTACGCAACACGGCAAATCGAGCTAGCCGGTTACTTCTTCCAATTCTCCGGCCGCAGCGAGCGAACCACCGCCCCGGCTTGCCACATCTCTGATTCGCGAATCTGTTTCAATTCGGTTTCGAGCTTTTCCCGATAGTCCGGCCTGCTGTTGGCCGCCATTACGTTGCGTGTCTCGTTGCCGTTTTTTACGCTCCCGTAAAGGTCTTCAAAGACGGGAGCTACCGCACCCCGGAAGCGATCCTTCCAGTCCAGCGCGCCGCGGTGAGCAGTGGAGGAACAATTGGCATACATCCAGTCCATGCCGTTCTCGCCGACAAGGCGGATCAGACTCTGGGTCAGCTCTTCAACTGTTTCATTGAAGGCTTCTGAAGGAGTATGGCTATTCTTGCGCAAAACCTGGTACTGGGCCTCCAGCACGCCGGCGAGCGCGCCCATCAGCACGCCGCGCTCGCCGGTCAGGACGCTGAAAACTTCGTGCTCAAAAGTGGTGCGAAACAGGTAGCCCGATCCAACAGCTATGCCGAGTGCCAGGGTGCGCTCCAGGGCGCGGCCTGTGAAATCCTGGCGGACGGCATAGCTGCTGTTGATGCCGCTGCCGTCCAGGAAATTGGCGCGGACGCTTCGTCCGGACCCTTTGGGCGCTACCAGGATTACGTCAACATTTTCGGGCGGAATGACGCCGGTCTGGTCGCGATAGACAATTGCGAAGCCGTGCGAGAAGTACAGCGCGGCACCCTTCCTGAGCCGAGGTTTGATGGCCGGCCACACGGTTTTTTGCGCTGCATCGGAAACAAGGTACTGAACGATGGTCGCGCGCCCGTGCGCACCATCTCGATGATCCCGAGCGGCTGCAACACTTCCACCAGCCCATCGACCTTTTGTTCGTCCCCGGTCACTTCGATCATGAGCGGCGTGGCAGTCATATCCACCACGCGGGCACGGAAAACATCTGCCATCTGGATGATCTCCGGACGGTTTGAGGATTCCGTGCTGATCTTAATCAGAGCCAAGTCGCGGCTGACCATCGGCTTTCCGGTCAGGTCTTCCACCTGGATCACGTTGACCAGCTTGTATAGATAGGAAGTCAGCCGTTCGACACTGACTTGCTCACCATCCACCACAATGGTCATGCGCGAGATTCCCGCCGTTTCGGTGTGACCGACCGTGAGCGATTCTATGTTGAAAGCGCGGCGGCGGAACAGCGAAGCCACTCTGTTAAGCACGCCGGGTTTGTCTTCGACCAAAACAACAAGTGTGTGCTGCACTGGTTTCCTCCTATTCATCCATTGCGGTTTCGGCGATCGCACTGGGACGGCGGATCATGTCGTGGAGATCGGCTCCGGCGGGTACCATCGGGTATACAGAATCTTCCTGCTCCACCCGGAAATCGATCACTACCGTGCCCGCGGTTTCCTCCGCCCTGCGGATGGCCGCTTCCCCTTCAGAGCGCCTGCTGACTCTCAGTCCGGTCAATCCGTGTGCTTCGGCAAGTTTCACAAAGTCTGGGCTGCGCAGCAGAGTGGCTGCGTAGCGGCGCTCATAGAAAAACTCCTGCCACTGGCGGATCATCCCCAGGTAGCCGTTATTGATGATGGCCACTTTGATGTTTTTGTTGATCTCGGACGGATCAATATCGATCTGGATCTTGCGCGCTTGAGGGGCATATGTGTTCAATCTGCCCGTCACGCGGTCATCGAATCGCATCCCAAAAGCCAGCAGCAGATCAGCCTCCTGGATGGCGGTATTGACCCATGATTCGCCGTGCATCCCCATCATGCCCATGTTGAGCGGGTGGCTGGAGGGGATAGCGCCAAGACCAAGCAGCGTCACGGCCACGGGCGTCTGGGCTCTCTCGGCGAACTGGCGCACTTCTTCCATGGCATTGCTCAAAAGAATTCCATGACCTGCCAGGATTATCGGGCGTTGTGCGGAGTTTATGGTTTTGGCGGCTCTCCGGATTATCTGCGACGCAGGCCGCAGGTCGGGACGGTAGCCCGGCAGGCTGATGTTGCTTTCATCATATTCCCAGTCTTCGATCGCAGACTGCTGCGCATCCTTGGTGATATCGATCAGCACGGGGCCGGGGCGGCCCGAGCGCGCAATATAGAACGCCTCGCGCAAGGCGGGCATGATTTCCTTTACACGAGTAACCAGGTAGTTGTGTTTGGTGATCGGCAACGTGATTCCAGTGATGTCGGTTTCCTGGAAAGCGTCGTAGCCGACCATCTGGCTTCGGACCTGGCCGGTGATGCATACCAGCGGCACCGAATCCATGTAAGCATTGGCGATGCCCGTGACGAGATTGGTTGCTCCAGGACCGGACGTGGCCATCGCACTCCTACCCGGCCGCTGGCCCGGGCATAGCCGTCCGCCATGTGGACCAGGCTTTGCTCGTGGCGGCCCAGCACATGATGAACGGGGTAATCCAGCATCGCATCATAGATGGGCAGATTCGCACCCCCGGGATAGCCGAAGACTGTCTCGACCCCTTCCCTGATCAGGCACTCCCAAACGATTTGAGCACCCGTACGCCTCATAGGATTCCGCTTCCTTTCAGCAATCAGCACTCGAGCACCGCACCCGTGTCGGCGGATGTGACAAGCCTTGCGTAGCGGCGCAGCCAGCGGTTCTGCGTGCGCGGCGCGAACGGGGGAAGCGCAGCCAGGCGGGATCGGATTTCGGCTTCCGGCAGCCGGATAGACAATGTGCGAGCTTCCAGATCGATCTCGATGATGTCCCCGGCCCGCAGTGCCGCAATCGCACCCCCAGTGGCTGCCTCCGGTGAAACGTGCCCGATGCAGGCACCCCGCGTGCCGCCACTGAAACGCCCGTCCGTAATCAATGCAACCTGGTCTCCCAGGCCCATACCTATGAGGAGACTGGTCGGGCTGAGCATCTCCTGCATGCCGGGGCCGCCGCGCGGACCTTCGTACCGGATGACCACCACGTCGCCTGCTTCGATCTCGCCGGCCCCGATTCCCGCCAGCGCCTCGTCCTGCGATTCGTAAATGTGCGCTGGGCCGGAAAACCTCTGTGTCCCCGCATCCACACCCCCCGTCTTGACCACCGCTCCTCGCGGTGCAGGTCTTCCATGTGCCATGGTCCCGCCGGGCTGATCTTGCAGAGGTGCGGCACGCGATCTGCGACGGCATTGATGCGCTCAAGCGCGTAGTCGATCCCGGCTTCGTTGGCAATCGCCAGCGCGTGCAGAATCGTATTGGTGGAACCGCCCAATGCCATGTCCAGCGCGAAGGCGTCGTCAAGCGCTTCGACAGTGACGATGTCGCGAGGACGGAGGTTTCTTTGAATTAAATCCGAAATGAGAGCGGCAGCCTGCCGGGCAAGTCCTTCACGCTCGGGCGTGCATGCCAGCGCGGTACCGTTGTAGGGTAACGCCATTCCCAAGGCTTCCATCAGACAGTTCATGCTGTTGGCCGTAAACATGCCGGAGCACGAACCGCATGAGGGGCAGGCGTAGCGTTCAAGCTTGGTCAGGCGCCTCTCGTCGATCCTGCCGGCCCGGTAGGCTCCCACACCCTCGAATACCGAAATCAGATCCACCACTTCGCCGTCTGGCGTACGCCCCGCCGGCATCGGCCCTCCCGAAATGAAGATAGCCGGGATGTTGACCCTCATGGCCGCCATCAACATGCCAGGAACAGTTTTGTCGCAGTTGGGAATGCAAACCATGGCGTCGAAGCAGTGCGCCTCGATCATGGTCTCCACGCAATCGGCGATCAATTCGCGGGATGGCAGCGAGTACTTCATGCCTGCATGCCCCATGGCGATCCCATCATCCACGGCGATGGTGTTGAATTCGAATGGGACGCCTCCCGCCGCGGCGACAGATTGCTTTACCAACTGCCCGAATTCCTGCAAATGGACATGCCCGGGAACGATATCGACGTAAGAATTGACAATGGCAACAAAGGGCTTGCCCATGTCGGCCTCGCGGATGCCCGCAGCGCGCAGAAGAGCGCGTTGAGGAGCTTTTTCGAATCCGGCCTTACCGTTTGCTTGGCGCCCGCGCAATAGCAAATCGGCGTCTTAGCGAGAGTGATGGGAATCGTGCGCACCGTTTTGGAAAGGATGCGGTAATGCAGTAGGTTGGTGTGCCGCAGGTTTTGGCGTCGCGGTAGGAATGCCGGTCGCGCGGCACTCCCTGCACAGAGCCGTACGCGCTAGCTGCGCGCGTACGGCTCCTATTTCTTTCGGTGCATGGCGCACCACAATCACGTCGCCGTGCGCCACCTTCTCTCGCCATGCTTCCATCCAGAGAGTGAAGGCGCAGTGCAGATAGATGTTCGCCAACAAGGATGTTATCACCGCCCCTTTGGCGTCCCGACCGGAATCCGGACGAGAATCCCAGAAGGTCGCTCTCATGAACCTGATTGAGTAGCGTATCCCCGATTTCTGAAAGCTATTGCAGGATCCAGGAGCCCGTTATCACAAAGCCCAGATTGGGCACGCCTGGAATCATTGATCCCGACATAGCTGGACCAATCGCAGTCAATCGGACCTGCTTGCCTCCATCGCATATCACTCCGAACATCACCAACGGAAACGCCTGACCAAACAGGTTAATGTTAGCCGACAGTTTGACTGTGCCGTCCACATTTACCTGATAGGTACCCGTCCAGGAGTAGTTCAAAAGCAAGCCGTTATAGTTTTCATAGACGGTTCCCTGGGCGTTCCCTTGTCCATCCAGATCAACCGTTCCGGTCAGACAGTAGGGCCCATTCAGGAACGCCATGGGACTGGTGCTGGGAAAAACCATGGTTCCTGTGAGTTGGGATGCGTAGGTGCCCCATAGACAGCTATTGCTATAGCTACGCTGACCAGCGTTCGTGAGAGGCACACGCAAAAACATCAGGGCCCCAAAGGCAATGGAAACCAGGCTAATACAAGTCAACAGCGTGGTTCGACGCATAATATGTCTCCTTTCAATTCGATGATCGTCCCGGCAACTCACCATTGAGGTGGATGCCTTCCGGCCGCGAATATGCCGCTCTGCAACCGGGTTTTCAATGCACCGCGGATAACGCCTGCATCATTTGTACATAACGCCGTGAGTTGCTGCAGTCATGTCGCTTATGGCCTCGAATCACATCGCAGAAACTGCTTGGCTGGAACATCACCGAATAGTAGACTGCTAACAACCTCCAGATTTGAATAGGGAAACCAGAATGCAGCCGGCACCGGCTTTTCGCTTCGGTATCTTTGAGGTTGATGCGCGCTTGTGCGAGTTGCGCAAGAAGGGCAATAAAGTAAAGCTTCAGGACCAGCCATTCCAGGTCTTGATAATGCTGTTGGAACATCCGGGAGAGGTAGTGACCCGTGAGCGGATTCGCGAGAGACTCTGGCCCACGGACACCTTCGTCGATTTCGACCATGGCTTGAACACTGCCATCAACCGTTTGCGAGCGGCCCTGGGCGACACGGCCGCGAGCCCTCGCTTCATTGAAACTCTGCCGCGTCATGGCTACCGTTTTATCGCCTCATCGGTTAGATCGGGTGCACAGCCGCCGATACCATCCGCTGAAACGGAAAAAATGCGGCTGGCCATACTGCCGTTGAATGATTTCAGCACGGGGTACGAGCAGGATTACTTCAGCGACGGAATGACGGAA
>Ga0187861_10001646_pt1 | contig 22622 bp, 23 predicted proteins | sample June2016WEW_10_1_3_FD_132986 | JGI IMG/M metagenome (GOLD analysis project Ga0187861, IMG submission 132986) | Peatland microbial communities from SPRUCE experiment site at the Marcell Experimental Forest, Minnesota, USA - June2016WEW_10_100 | ecosystem: Environmental > Terrestrial > Soil >...
CCGCTGATCCATAGGTCGATATTCTTTCCAAGGCATCCCGCAGCGTATCCGCTTCAGGCTCCTCGTTTAAGTGTTACCTATGTCCTGAACCTAATGTGTTACCGATGTTCTGAACCTGCACCGCTGGCGCGCACATGCCTTGACTCTGCCTGTCGGGCGCGATACAAGACGTTCACAGGGTTACATTCGAGATCGGCAGGCCGCCGAAACGCTGCCGGATTCGCTTTGCGCATGAAGATCAAAGAGGTCATCACCACCATCAACCAAATGCAAGCCGACGGCGTGATTGAGCGTCAGGCCATCGGCGGCGCGGTCGGCGCGACCTTCTACCTCGAACCCGTTGCCACGCTCGATGTGGACGTTTTCGTGTCGTTCCGCACCGAACCCGGGAAGCTCATCGTCACGCCCCAGCGGATTTTCGACTACCTCACCGCCCGCGGTCATTCCCTCGAAGGCGAGTACGTCGTCATCGGCGGCTGGCCCGTCCAGTTTCTCCCGCCGACTGGAGCGCTGGTCGAGGAAGCTCTGCGTGAAGCGGTCACGATGGATGTCGAGGGGCTGCCGGCGCGGGTGTTTACGGCCGAACATCTGGCGGCCATCGCGCTGCAAACCGGTCGTGCCAAAGACAAAGCCCGCCTGCTCCAGTTCGTCGAAGCCGGTGCGCTCGACGGCGGGCGGTTTGAGGCGGTCCTCACGCGGCACGGTCTGCTTGACCGTTGGCGGGAGTTCCAAGGACAATTCTTGAGCGAAACGCCATGAGCTTGAATCTGCAACAAATTCTCGCCAGCAAACGCGTCCTGCGCCAGAAACTCGCCGGGCGACCGCTGGCCGAGAAGCTGCGGCTGCTCGATGACCTGCGCGAACGCGAACTGAGCCTCCGCCGTTCCGGTCCGCCTGCGACATCGAATGTCGTCCGCGAACAACCGGCGAAGTACCGGCAGGGGAGAAGGAAGTAGGAAGTGAGAATCCGCCTTCGTTAAAACTACGGCGGACAGGGGCACCAAGGCGCGAAGCAGCGAGACAAGGGGGCGAGCGGGCCTGGGTGGCAAAGAATAAATTATAGATAGCACTATCTATAAACGGTGGACGGAGTGGACGGAATGGACAGGGTGGAGAGTTGAGCGCGGGGACGGAAATCCCGAGCGATGGTGGGAAAAGGCTGGGGCGTAGAACCCTTGACTCTCTGTGGCGTACGCGCTAGAAAGCATTCTGAGGCAAGAGGCCAACTAATCTTGTCCGCTGGCATTGTCCGATGTGATTGCGAGTTCAGGGTGAACCAATCTTTCGTAGCGACTTGAAACCATCATGATCACGCCGAAAGGATAGACTGTGGCACTTTTCAATAAGCGAGATTTATTAGAATCAGCAGGCTTAACAAGTTTTGCAAATACTGCGGACCGGTATTATGCCGAGAGCACGGTAAGAGCAAAATTAAGCAATCGCGCCGCGTCTTACAGTTCGTCCAAGACATACGACATTTTTCTCTCCCACAGCTATGACGACAAAGTTGTGATCGAAAGCTTGGCTGCAAAAATCGAGAAACTTGGCTACACTGTTTACGTTGACTGGATACAAGACCCACACCTAGACAGAACACATGTCACAAGGGAAAACGCAGAGGTCGTTCGCGTCCGGATGAAAAACTGCAAGTCATTGTTGTATGCAACGTCTGAAAATGCGGCAAAATCCAATTGGATGCCATGGGAACTCGGGTACTTCGATGGCCTGAAGGGACGCGTGGCGGTGGCGCCAATTGCCGAAGACCGCAACTCAACGGATGAGTTTTCTGGTCGAGAGTATCTTGGGCTATACCCCTACGTCGTGATTACTGGTGACACGGCGCTATATATTCACAACACTGCAAGCAGCTTCGTCAGATTTCCGGATTGGCTAACCGGCAACAATCCGCGCTAAAACAACCAAGGAGAACGACATATGGCAGCTAAACGTACCTTTATCAGTTTCGATGCGGACCATGACGAGGATTTGCGGAATCTACTCGTTGGCCAAGCACGGAATCCAGACACGCCGTTTAGCATCTCGGACTTCTCCGTGAAGCAGGAACTGAGTGGGAATTGGAAAGCCAAGGTGAGGACGAAAATCAAGGGTTGCGACGTTGTGATTGTGATTTGCGGAGAGCACACCGATACGGCGGGTGGCGTTACCGACGAACTCGAGATGGCGCAAGAGGAAAGCATTCCCTACTTCCTGCTATGGGGGCGAAGCGACAAAACGTGCGTGAAACCTGCCGCGGCGCGTTCGACGGATAAAATCTATCGGTGGACTTGGGACAACTTGAAGGCTTTGATCGCAGGGAACCGATAATGAGACGCGCACTCGTCGTTGGAATCGATGATTACCCGGGGTGCCCGCTCCACGGTTGCGTAAATGACGCCCGGAATGTCTCGAAAGTTCTGTCACGCCACCATGACGACACACTGAACTTCCAGTGTGAACTCCTTATTAACCCCCCGACTGAGATAACCCGTGGCGTCCTACGGCAGAAGATAACTGAATTGTTCAAAGACCCCGCAGACGTTGCCTTTCTTCATTTTTCCGGTCACGGAACGATCAACGGTCTCGGCGGATATTTGGTCACCCCTGATTACTCCGATTACGATGTAGGCGTCGCCATGGCTGAGGTGCTGGCCTTGGCTAACCAATCGGCTGTCCACGAGAAGTTTATCACGCTGGATTGTTGTCATAGCGGAGCTTTCGGTCTTGTTCCGGCTATTAGCGAGGACAAGATAATCCTGTCTGAAGGCGTATCCGTGATTACTGCCACACGCTCGGGCCAAGAAGCCATCGAGGAAGGCGGGGCGGGCGTGTTTACGTCACTTCTTATTGAGGCTCTTGACGGAGGAGCAGCCGGGGTCTTGGGTGAAGTCTCGGCAGCAAGCGTGTACGCTTACATTGAGACTGCGATGGGGGCTTGGGATCAACGGCCACTGTTTAGAGCCAACGTGTCACAGTTCACGCGCTTGCGCCAGGCCGAACCCCGGGTTGATATTGTATTGTTACACCGGCTGACTGAGTATTTCCCATTGCCTGCTGAGCAACTTCCACTGTCGCCAGAGTACGAGCCCGAAGCAGAGCCCCACAATCCTGTGAAGGAAGCGATCTTCCGCGACCTACAACGGCTTCGAAACGCTGGTCTTGTGGAACCGATCGGCGAGGAGCACATGTATCACGCTGCCATGAATTCAAGGGCTTGTGCTTTGACAAGTCTGGGGCGGTACTATTGGCGTTTGGTAAGTGAGAACAAACTCTAGGCGAGCCGGAGCCAGTACGGCAGTGGAGCAACGGTAGGGGGTAGGGGTGAGAGATGAAGGAGGAGTATGAAGGCCAAAACTCGTAAGCTGCTTATCACTGGCGTTGCGTTGCTGATCTTCGGACCGGCACTCGGTTACGTGCTGTGGTTTGCCGGCATGTTTTACAGCATTCAGACGTTGGCTCCGCCCGCGCAGGGTACTCCGCCCGGAATGTTTCCAGACATCGGGCATATGTTTTCGAGCATGCTGAGGTGGATGTTTGCGAGCTTCATTCCGCTGTTGTTGGGAATGCTTGCGGGAGCGTCAGGATTCTTCCTGATCATTTACTCTCTCATTACGCACTTCTGTAAAACCAAAGATGAGGGGTGAGACGCGGGAGGCGGGCTAGGGCCAGCCCGCCCTACCACGGAGGAAACAGCGGGGGGGACGGGAGAATTCGTCCGGCGCGGTGGGCGTGAGCGGCGTGACGGCGGATGGTGCTGGACGGCCCCGATGACGGAATCGGGGCAGGCCGGGGCGGCGGGGAAGGCAAAGGGTGAAGTAAGAAGGAAGAATTAAGAAAGCGGCGGTAGAGCGAAGCGAGGCCGGCGCGGCTGGATTGCCACGGGAGTACTGCGTGTGGGTTTGCCGCAGACGACAGCGGCGTCTCCGCTTCGCTTCGGCTCCGTCGGACTCGGCTTACCTCGTCGGACGGGGCATCCAGCCCTACAACGCCGGGGAGCGGACGCCTCGGAGAGGCGTCCCTACCAACGACGGGAAACGACAGAGACGGGAGAATTCGTCCGGCGCGTTGGGCGGAAGCGGCGTAACGGCGGATGGTGCGGGAAACGCCGAAGAAGAAGTACGGCGGGCGAAAGGGCAAGTAGGGGAGACTGAGGGAATCAACGTCGAACGTTCAACGGCCAACGCTCAACCCGCCACGGCGGGCAAGCGTTCAAGGGGGGGCGGGACGACCAAGAAGGGAATCCGCTGGGACAGCGGACGCTACACCGGCGGGCAAACACAGGACGCCGCGTGGGGGCACGCGGCCTACAACGGCGAGGGAAGGCGACTTAGTTGACGACGATGGCGCGGAAGAATTGTTGGGGTAACGTGACGGAATTGGTGGTGAAGGTAGTCGAGGTGGTGGAGGCGGTGATGTCGGTCAGGTCGGTCCAGTTGGTGGCGGTGAGATCCTGTTTCCATTGAACGCGATAGGTACGGCCGGAAACGGAAGTCCATGAGAAACTGAAATTGGGACCGGTGAAGGCCGTGGAGGTCGCGACAGGGGCATTGGTGACGTAGATGGTGTTGAGCAATTTGGCGAGGCGTTGGCCGCCAATGGCCATGCGTTGGGCCGTGGTGGCCTGGGCGGCATTGGTGTAGGCCACGGAGGGGGTGGTGTTGGAACTGATGCCGACGTAGGCGACGGTCGCGGCGATTCCGTGGCTTTCCAAGGCCCAAGTCATCGGGTCGGGAATGCTGCCGACGCTGAAGGTGTAGGGGTAGGCGGCTTCGACGGCGGCGGCTTTGTTGCTCACTGAGGCGCCGTCGGTGAGAAAGCCGCCGCCGGCGTCCCAAAGGGCATGGAGTTCAGACCACGTGCCGTTGAGGTAGAAATGGTTGCCGCCGACATCGCCGGTGGGCATGTTGGTGCAAACGCCGGTGGAGGCATGGCAGGGCTGAGTGATATCGCCGCAGAAGTGGATCAGGTAACGCAAGGCCGTGGCCTGGTTGGTTGGATTGGCAGTCGGGTCCTGAAGTATGGCAGTGTACTGGCGGATTGCCGTGACTACATTGGTTGAGTCGTTGGCGACACCGTTGGTCGGATAGCCATCAAGGCTGATGGGTATATCGATGTAATGCTGCGAAGACGTCCACGACTCGCATCTGTTGTCAGCCCACGTTGAGTCAGACACGAATGTGTGGCTGACACTGTCACAGGGTGGGGGAAGCGCGATCAGCGCGTCGCATTTGGCTTTGACGGCGGGGTCGAGGTGGTTGTAGGCGATTTGCGCCACGACCATGTGGCCCTGGCCATTCCATGCCAATACGGGACGGGCGAGGCAGAAACAGGCGGCGAGACAGGTGAGGGACGTGATGGTCTTGATGGTCATAAAAGTTTGCCTTATTTGACGCACTGCGCTTCGGGGAGAAACTGTCTCGTATCCCTGTGAATGCGAGCATTATAGGCTTGTACGGCTGCAAAAGTCAATCCGATTCGGAGGGGGATAGGGAGGCGTGTCGCTCGGGTTATTCTGCCTGGCCCCAGATCCAGCCGGCGTCGCCGTGGATGAAGGTGGCTTGGGTGGGTTTGCCGGAGGTCTGGAGGATTTCCTGGGCGAGGGGGTGGTGGCCGGTGAGGCGGATTTCGGCGACGTAATCGCCGATGAACCAGGGTCGGCCGGCGGCGGCGGGGATGCAGCCGATTTTCTTGAAGGAGATGATCTCGAGTCGGGGCGCGGCGCCGGCGCGATGGGCGACGTCGGTCCAGTTCTCGTACTGGCTGTCTTTGCTGTCGGGTTTATAGGTGTTGTAGTAGCGCGGGCCGTACGGCGTGTAGGCGACAGGGGGCGGATAGGCGCCGGGGGGCGTGGTGGTGGTCGGCGGCGGGGTGGTGGGTCGCATGGAGGCGTTGATGTCGTCGATGTGTTTCTGCAAGGCCTGGCGCATTTCGGCCTCGGAGGGCTCGGTTTCGGCGGGCTTGGCGGGAGCGGCGGTGGTGGCGGCCGGCTGGGTGGCGGTGAGGGGAGGCGGCAACTGGTTGGCGGAAGCGGCTGGTGGCGGCGGGTTGGTGGTGGAGGCCGCGATGGCGAATGTGCTGAGGGCCGAACTGGTGATGAGGATGCAAAGTGTGCGGGGGTTCATCGTGGGAATCTCCTTTATGGGCTGATGGGGATGTTTCTAACGCTGTCGGCGGCGGGGTGTCAACAGAAGAGACGGGAGACAGGCGACAGAAACATCCGTGAGTGCTACTTAGTGGCGCTGAGTTGCGGGGCGGTGGTGGAGGAGGCGTATTGGGCGGATTTGCTCCAGGCGTCGGCGAGGGAGAACTCGACGTAGGGGCGGTCGGAGGCGCGGATTTTGTCTTTGCGGTTGGCGACCCAAATTTTGTCAGCGGTGAGATCGCAGATCACGGTCTGGAGGTTCGATTTCATGGCGATCTGGCGGGCGAGTTCCTGGATGGTGCTGACATCGAACTTGCCTTGCAGGTCGCGGACGAGTTGGGCTTGTTTGTCCTCGTAGTGGCCGCCGTAGACGACATCGTGGAATTGCGGCATGGACTTGCCGTTGACGGCAAGGGTGTCGCTGTCGTTGGCGTGATAGGCGAGGCAGCGTTGGGCGGAGGTGATCATGCCGATGGGGTCGTGGCGTTTGTCGCCGAGAAAATAGACATAGGAGTTCGTGCGGCGCGCGGCGCGGATGATGGCCGCCCCTTCCTCAGCGGCGTCGGCATAGCGCAGGACGTTTTTCAGCAGAAATGGCATGGGCGTGCCCGCGAGCGTTTCGCCGGGCGGGTTGCCGAAGCCCATTTCGCTGAGGGCAACGCCTTTTTCGTTCACGCCTGAGACCGCGCCGACGAAACCGACCCAGCCGATGGTGACGTAGGGGTTGGCGTTTTCGGTGGTGGGACGATAGACGGAGATAAGCGGCCGGCGTTGCAGGTTGAAATTGGCGCCGTAGTCGAGAATGCGGAGTTGATAGACATGGCCGTCGCTGGTCGCGCCGCCTTTGGCGACGAGGCCGCTGCAGCTGGTTTCGCCGACATCGGGGATGGCGTGCATGCGATGGATGCGGTCGAGGGGGATGCCGCTGCCCGCGGCGAGGCCGGCCATTTCTTCGAGGTCCTCGTGCGGGGCGTAGCGGGCCATCATGTGCCAGGCGCGGTCGAGGATTTCGTCGATGATGTTGTCTTGCTCGCGGTGAGAGATCAACTTCGAGTCGCGCAATTCTTTCGGGAGAAATTTATCCGCGCCGGCCTGGACGTCGCCGATGGTGCCGCGGACCTGCTCGGCGAGGAGGCGTCCGTGTTCGTAGCCCATCTCATACGGGGTGCCGGTGACATACAAAACGGTGATGCGATCGTCGGCGTCGCCGATGTACTCGACGCGGCCGGTGTGTGTGACGGCGTGGTCAGGCTTGGGCTCGGTGAGGATTTTTTCCACCTGGGGATTGTTCATCACCAGGGTTTTTGCGGCAGTGCCGCAGCCCAGTGCGAGCACGGCGCAGACGCCAACTGCCATCCAAATGTTGATCTTTCTCAAGGCCGTCATTCCTTCGTCTTACAGCAAGTAATGTACTCAGTTTGGGGCGTGGCGCCAGTGCTGGCGGGCGGCTTTCAGGGCGGGAGCGGCAGGCTATTCGTCGTTGCCGCCGCCGAAGCCGAAGTAGTGGCGGGACTTGATGATTTCGGCGACGGTGGGGGGGACCATCTTTTCCCATTCGGGGTCGCCGCCGCGGATTTTCTTGAGGAGGTCAGCGTAGGACATGGTAAGGTTGTTGGGGTTGATGCCTTGGAGGTCTTCGACGAGATGGTTGTGGCGCAAGTGGGCGAGGAGGTCTTTGAGGTTGTCGGCGACGGGCATGTTCTCGGTGGTGATGAGCTTGTCGCGTCCCGCCGTCTGGCGGGGATAGACGTAGAGTTTGACGGGCCCGGAATAGAGGAGGCCGAGGGCTTCGAGGATGCCGCCCGGCAGGTCGGCGTAGTACCGGGGCTCGAGCAATTCCTGCAAGGTGGGCATGCCGACGGCGATGCCGATCTTGTTGTTGGTCGCGCGGCGCAGGTATTCGACCATGTGGTAGAATTCGCCGTGGCTGGTGATGAGCACGGTCTTGCCGATGGTGCTGAGGCTATCGACGCGCGCGAGGAAATCGGCGGGCTGGACGTTGACGTTCTGGAGCAGGTTGCGCATCGTGATTTCCATCAGGACGACCGCGTCTTTGTTGTCCGGGGAATCGGCGAGGAACTGACGGGAGGCGCACTCGAGCATCTCGATGTGGAGATTGTTGACGGGGCGGAAGCTGCCGCGCTCGACGAGGACGGGCTTCTTGTAGAGCACTTCCGACGGCTGCACCACTTCGCCGTCAACGGTAAACATCACCGCCTCGGTGAGCCCCTGCTCGACGAGTTGCAGGCTCATGAGGCGGTTATCCACCTTGGCGAAGCCGGGTCCCGAAAACTTGATCATGTCCACTTCGATGCGACTCTTGGTCAATTGATCGAGCAATGACGTGATCAGGTAGCGCGGGTTCTCGAAGTGGACCAGCGCGCCGTAGATAAGGTTGACGCCGATGGCGCCAAGGGCTTCCTGCTCGCGGAGGTTTTCCTCGTCCAAGAGGCGGACGTGGATCATGACTTGCGAGGGCTCGGTACGCGGCTGCGCCTGGAACTTGATGCCCAGCCAGCCGTTGGAGTCATCGCGACGGGTGAAGCTGCGCGCGGCGACGGTGTTGGCGAAGACAAAGAAGCACGTTTCCGCGCCCCGCGATGCGTCGAGCCGTTCCTTCAACAGGTTGTACTCATAATCCAGCATCTGCTGGAGCCGCAGTCGGCTCACGTATCGCTGGGTGGGACCGTAGATGGCGTCACTGACAGTCTTATCGTACGCGGACATTGTCTTGGCGACGGTGCCCGCCGCGCCGCCGACGCGAAAGAACCAGCGTGCGACCTCCTGGCCCGCGCCGATTTCGGCGAAGGTGCCGTATTTCGTCGCATCCAGATTGATCTGAAAGGCTTTCTGACCCGTGTCAGTTATGTGATCCGGGCTCGCCGACCACTGTGGAATTGGGGTTGTCTTGGGCTGCGTCATGTTCCAATCGTCTTATACTGCGGTTCACGCAAATAAATCGGCTCGACGTTTTCGTCGCCACGATTGCCGTCGTGACGAAACCGGTGAAACGCCAGCCAGCCCACGGCCGCCGCGCTCGGGAACACAGGCGCTTGGCAAATCGATGCAAAGCCGCCAAAGAGCGTGACGAGATCACTTTTGTATCGTTCGATTTCGGAACTGACAAACCAAATCGGATGATGAATCTCATCGGCAACCGTTTCGAGCGCGGCAATCTGACATTCCTTCACGCGCCGGCCTTCGCCGTCATAGAGAGCATAGTAGATTTCGTCGCGTCGCGCGTCGGAGAACACGCACATCCGCGGACACTCGCTCGGCATTTTCGGCAACGCTGTCAGGGCCAGGGCGTCGAAACTGCTGACACCCTTGATGGGCAGCTTGCCGGGCAGGGCGATTCCTTTCGCGGCGGCGAGGCCAACGCGTATTCCGGTAAACGAGCCCGGGCCGAGTCCCACGGCCAGCAGGCCCAAATCGCGCGGGCCGAGTTCACTCGTCGAAAGAAGTTCTGCCGCCGTATCGAAAAGATTCTGTTTCGGCTGGGTGCGGTCGAATGACTTTTCCGCCAGCGGTTTGTCGTCGCGCAACAGCGCGACCGCGCCGCGCGGCGTCGAGGTGTCGATCGCCAGGGTAATCATGCCACCTCGATGCGGTGCGTGTTCTCGCCGACAGATTCCATGCGGATGCGCGTTGTGCCCGGCGGCAACAGCGGCTCGATTTTCTCCGCCCATTCAATGGCGGTGACGCCCGGGCCGTTCAAGTAATCCTCGATGCCAATGGCCAATGCCTGGTCCACGGTATCGAGGCGATAGAGATCGATATGGAACAACGGGAGCCGACCGCTGGTGTATTCGTGCACGAGCGTGAACGTGGGACTGGTCACGTCCTGCGTGATGCCGAGACCGCGCGCGATGCCCTTGATCAGCGCGGTTTTTCCGGCGCCAAGATCGCCGGATAAGGCCAGCACGTCGCCACGGTGAAGCGCGGCAGCCAGTTGCTCGCCGAATTTCAGGGTTTCCTCGAGGCAGTGTGTTTCAACGTGTTGCGAAGTGATCATAACCACCCGGGGCGAGAACACGTCTTGATCCATCGCGCCTGATGAGGACGACTTTGTGCGGGGAGCGCACGACGCGACCGATCTCGGTCAGTTCCACGCGAAATCTCCGGGCCCATTTCCTGCGAAGCGCGGTCACATGGCGCGGGTCGATCGTGAACAGCAACTCGAAGTCCTCGCCATCGTTGAGAGCCGCCGCCAGGCTTCCACGGGCCGCCCGCGCGATCGGGATCTCGGCGGCATGAATCTCGAATCCGATCCCGCGTCCGCTACGCTCCACGAGGCGCTGCAGATCGCTGGACAACCCGTCGCTCAGGTCGATCATGGCGTGCAGGGGGAAGTTGCCGACCAGCCAGCGCGCTTCCTCGATTCGCGGCGTAAAGGCGAGGTGTTTCCCGCGCAACGAGCCGCCAAGCGCACCGGTTACGAATATCGAGTCGCCAATCTTCGCGCCGTGGCGCAAGGTGATTCGCGTCTTCTCAACCTCGCCGATCAGGGCGACCACGACGAATGGCTCGTGGCTCACGTGCGTCGTGTCGCCGCCAACAATCTGGCAGCCGAACTTCCGCGCCGCCGCGTGCAGTCCCGCGTACAGTTGTTTCACCCAACGCACGTCGGCACCGCGGCGCAATCCGATGCTGACGATGGCCCAACGCGCCACGCCACCCATCGCGGCGATGTCGCTGAGGTTACGGGCCATGGCTTTCCAACCCACCTGGCGAGGCGGGTCGCGGCGTCGATAATGAACGCCTTCCACGACGGGGTCGCAAGTGTACAGCAGATACTTGTCGGGGTCGCCACCGCGCAGCACGGCGCAATCGTCGCCGATGCCGACGACGACCGAGTCGCTGGCTTGGCCGATGACGCGCTGGATTTCGCCGATCAGGCCGAACTCGCCACGGTCGTGGACGGTGACATTTCGTTTGCGGGCACGTTTCATGAGTGGGCGCGGACGTACAGGAGCATGGCGACATTGGTGGCATTGAACAACGCGTGCATCGTGATGGGGGCCAGCAGCGATCCTGTCAATTCATACGAGAGACCGAGTCCGATGGCCAAGGCAAAGAGCGGGCCGAGGGATGGCAGGTGCAGATGGATGACCGCAAACGCGGCGGACACGGTTGTCAACGCCACCCAGATGCCCCAGCGTTGTTTGAGGGCGGGGTAGGCAAAGCCGCGAAAGAAAAGCTCCTCACACACGGGGGCCACGATGATCGCAAAGATGACGATCAGGGCCACGACAATCATGGAGTCGGAAGTGGCCAGCAGGTCGGAGATTGGCTGCGGCTCATCCTTGATGCCGACCAGATGACATAGTTTGGAGTACACGGTGAACACCACAGCGAGTGGGGGGAGGACAGCCACAAAAAAGACCGTGCCCAGCCCGAGCGCGCGCAGGGGCGGCTCGCGCCGAAAACCGAGTGCTGCGGCCCAGTCAATGCGGCGTCGACGAAACAACTGGACGAACCCGAAGAGGACGGCCAGGCGCAACAAGAGATCCATCCCGAGCAACCATGGCAGGGCGACGGCCTCGTCCACGCGGGCGAACTTGATGACCAGCATTGCGATGACTTCGACGGCGCCGAGCACCAGGACCAGCAGGGCCGTGACGTGCAACACATCGTGCAGACTCCACGGTTTCGGTCCAATCTTGAGAAGGGGTGTGTTCGTCGCCTGTCGGTTCGCGAGTGCGGGCCGGACAAATCTTACTAGCAGATACAGGTCGCCGAGCAGGCCGAGCGAAAGCAGGAGCGTGACCGCGTTGGCGATGGCCGGATACCGCGCGATCAGTTCCCGTTCCGAAAAGGTTCCCGAGCCGACGGTCGTGGCCGCGGCGGCCAGGAATTGTGGAAAAAGGTTGAGTGAAAAACACATGGTTGCTGTCCAAACCGCTGGGAAATCTTCAACCGGACCCCGGCCAAATGCAACGTTTTTCAGTGTCACGCAGGCTGAGAGTTGGACTTGTCAGCGGGGACGGGGCCGAGTAAGATACAGGCGGCAGTTTGGGCTAATGTAAACGGAGAAAGTGAAAATCACATGAAGCGAGAATTGTTGACAGTAGCATTGTTTACCATGACGTCGATCGGAGTCGCCTGGGCAGAGGGGACCAACAACCCGGCGGAAGCCGCGAAGCCACCGGGGCCGGCTCCGAAAATCCACTTCGACAAGACCGTGTACGATTTCGGCGTCACCTCGTTTGTCGAGTCCGTCACCGGGACCTTCACGTTCCAGAATGGCGGCGAGGGAGATCTGAAGGTTGGCGCCCCGAAGCCATCGTGCGGTTGCACGGTTGCCAGTGTGAAGCCGGATACCCTGAAACCGGGGGAAAAGGGTGAACTGGTGTTCAAGGTCAATGTCGGCACGGCGCACGGTGCGCTGGAGAAACACATTACCGTCCCGTCGAACGACCCGCAGTCGCCGAGCATCAACCTGGCGATCAAAGTTGACATAAAGCAAGTTATCGACATTTCGCCCGGGTCGATCTCACTGGGTAGTATTCGACAAGGGACGTCGACGAACGGTTCGGTGACGATCCGACGCCTTGATGGCAAGAAACTCGTTTTGGGCAAGATCGAGCCGGCCAACAAGATGTTGCACGCCCGCGTCGAACCGGTCGAAGGGACGAACGCGGACCAGGCGGCCAAAGTCGTCTTTGAACTCAAAGGCGACGGCGCCCCGGTGCGATTCAACGAGAATGTGAAGTTGTTCGCGGATGGCATCACTCCATCCATTGGCACGATCTACGTCAACGGACAAGTGCTCGGCGATGTGGTCATCGATCATGAATCGCTGTACTGGTCGGTCATGGATCCCGCGCGGACGCCGGCGAACAATCCCCTGGCACAGCAAGTGCGCCGCGTCACGATCACCTCCACGCGATCCGACCGGGCCTTGGAAGTCAAGAATGTGATGAGCAGCCTCAAGGACTTGACCGTCGAACTCTCGACGATCGAAACCGGCAAGGTATATATGGTGACCGCCACGCTCGACGGAAAGCCGGAGAAATCCGAGCAGGGCTCGGTCAGCTTCGACACGAACACGCCGAGCCAGCCGAAGATTACCATTCCCGTGACGGTCGTCGTCATGGGGGCGCACTGATCGGTCGGGCATGCGGCGGACCATCCAGCGGGCGCTGGTGATCGTGTTGGCGGGCGCGGTGCTGGGCTTGGCAGCCAACGCGGTTTCTCCGCGTCGGATTCCATACCTCACGCCGCGGAAAGCGGCGTCGCGGGCAGAGGACACGGTCGCGCTCCAACAGGCGCAGGAGTTATGGGCCAGCGGGTCGGCGTTTTTCCTCGACGCCCGCGAGCCAGCCGACTACGCCGCCGGGCATATCGCCGGCGCGCTGAGCCTGCCCATCGAGGAATTCAACGACCGTTTCGCACCCGTGGAACGGATGCTCACGCCGGACGCGACGATCATCATCTACTGCGACGGACTGGACTGTGATCTGAGCGAGCGTCTGATGGTCCGGCTCCGCGAACTCGGCTATCACAACGTCCGCCATCTGGTGAACGGCTGGAGCGCGTGGCGCAGGGCGGAGTTGGCAACGCACACGGGGGAACTGCCGTGAAGGTCGTGGACCTGATTTTTCGACTGGTCATGGGTGGCATCTTCATCGCTTCGGCGGTCGCCAAGATCTGGAACGTGCAAGTGAGCCACGCCCACGGGATGGAGTTTTCGCATGTCCCGGACCTGGCGGCGTTCGCCAAGGATGTCGCCAATTACCATGTCCCGCCGCGGGCGCTGGCCAACCTCGTGGCGATCACGTTGCCGTGGATCGAACTGCTGGCGGGCGGACTGCTGGTCTGCGGAATCTGGAAACGGGCGAGTGCGCTGGTCATCACGGCGTTGATGGTGGTGTTTCTGGCCGCCATCGGCTGGGCCTTGGCCCACGGGTACGACATTCGCTGCGGCTGCTTCGGGACCGTCGAGGCGCGAAAGGTGGGTGTGGTGGCCCTGCTGGAGGACGGGGCGATGCTGGCGATGGCGGCGTGGTTGGCGTGGCGACTGAATGATGGAAGCGCGGCAAACAACGGAGGCAAATCATGAAACGACAAGTCGTGGTAACGGATGCAATGCCGAAGGCCATCGGGCCGTACTCGCAAGCGGTCTGGGCCGGGGACCTTTTGTTTTGCGCGGGTCAAATCGCGCTCGACCCGGCGACAGGGAATATGGTCGCCGGCGGAATCACCGAACAAACGATCCGTGTCTTCGAAAATATTCGCGGCCTGCTCCAGTCGCAGGGGCTCAGCTTTGGAAATGTGGTGAAGTCCACCGCGTTCCTGAGCGACATGGACAATTTCGGGGCGATAAACGAGGTGTACGCCAGGTATTTTACGAAGGAACCGCCGGCGCGTTCGACGGTGCAAGTCGCCCGATTACCGAAGGACGCGTTGGTGGAGATCGAAGTCGTCGCGGCGAGGTGACAAGAGCGTTAATTGTTTGATAATGAGACCTGACCCCATTTCCCATCAATCAGAATCCAGAAACAAGAGATGTGACCCCGGTTGTACACTTAGTCTGAAGAGTTGACCCCATTTGAAATACTGAAGAGTTGACCCCAATGACTGTCAGCATCTTCGCCATTTTGCCGGGCTGATGCCTTAACGCCGTGGCTGGCATTACCACTCGGTTCACTTCTTCCCGGGCTGTTCTGCTCTCTTGTCATCCTTTCCCGATGGCACTGGAGCCAGTTTCCCGGTCAATAGCTTATACTTCACTCTCGCTTTAGGGACGTTGTCGGCTGGCGAATTCTCCACAGGGACTAGTATTTCTATCTCGCAAGATTCCTTTGCGACTTGTGGTTTGCCCTCAAGCTTTATGGCATCCCCCGCCTTCAATGCCAAAGTGTATCTCGCCCCCGGGTTGAAGAAAATGCGCTGGAGTTCGCCTTCTTGGTCTACGTATTCAAAAAGTCCTTCAATTCTCACTACCGATGAGTTTGGGTCGCTGGGGTCGGCTGGCACGAGCTTGCCCAAGGATTTCGTCTTCAGTGCAGCCAGCTTACTACCGGCTTGAGGTCCGTTCGTTGTACTCTGGCCGCTCGGCAGTTGGCTGAAGGTTGCACCCTTCGCGCCGAAAATTTTGTTACCATCATCATCTATCCGGATGTATATAATCTCCGATTGGGCTTCCTGTCCCGCAAAAGTTGAGCTCAGATCGCCAGACGCTGCATACGTCCCTGGCACGGCCTTCTCCACGAGGCCATCGGCAGCTGCCGCACGAAGCACTGCGTTAGCCAGCGCGGCGATGATTAGAGCTAGTCCAAACCAGACCGGGTAACGACTCTTCTTAGAGAGGTTCTGCTTTTCTTTGAAGCCCGCGCTTTTCATTTTCGCTTTCCTTCGTTTTTGTATTGTTCGTTTCCGGTTCAAACGTGACGCACGCACGTCTCGGTGCCGCCTAACGATTAGCGACTGGGGTAACGATTAGCGACTGGGGTCACATCTCTTGTTTCTGTAATTGCCATTCGATCTTTGCGAGCAGTCCTGCCAAGTGTTCATCATGGCTCAACCGTTTCTCAAAGGTTTGAATCGCCGTGCCCGCACTGCGGTAATCGATCCCGCCGACGGCCTCGCCCAATTCGCGCAGCTTCATCCCGCAGCGCTTCTGGCCCAACCACAGTACCGCATCGCGCCCCCAATCTCCATACCGATCCCGCCACTGTTCCCAGTTCTCGGCCTTGAGCGTCTCCACGGTTGCGACGACCTGCCGCAACGTCGGGCGCAGCCGCAATTGCCGCATGGCGGACTGTTCCTTCTCATCTCCGCGCACGAGTCGACGCATTCGCGCGACAAACTCCGTCCCGCCCAGCACCACCCGACCCTCCAGGCGCTCCCAAGGCGAGGACGGCAGCCCTTCCCGCACCGCTTCTTCGGTGAACTCTCGGTACCGGCGCCGCCACTGCGCGCGTTCCTTCTTCGGTCCACCCACCAACCGCAGCACCGGCTCGCAGGCCAACCAACGCGGCGTGCGTTCTCGCCCCGTGAACGCTCGATACGAACTCCACCGGTACTCATTCAATCGCGTCAGGCGCTCCCGAACCAAGGCCGCATCGGGTTTGTCAAGCATGCCGACCCGACTCCGTAGCTGCGCGGTCTTGCCCAACTTCAACGTCCTCACCCGTACCGGGTTCAGATGAACGTATCGACTGACCTCGGCCGCCGCTCCCGCTTCCATGACCACCGCATGGAACCGTCCCTGAAACAAGTGTCCTGGCCGTCGATGCCGACGATTGAATCGCACCGTGTAGGTGACCCCCAACCACTGCATGGCGCGACTCAGATTGGTCTCACGCGTGCTCAGCAGCAGGTGATAATGATTGTCCATCAACACGTATGCGTGGACCGAGACATGGAATCGCTCGCCCAGTTCTGCCAGCAAGGCCAGAAAGCGACGCCGATCCTCGTCATCACGGAAGATCGCCCGCCGTTCATTCCCCCGCGCGGTCACATGGTACCAGCCGCCCGCCACGTCAATTCGCAAGGGTCGCGCCATGGTCTTCGACTTCTAGCCGCCCAGCAGGCCCGCGTCAATCAGAATCCAGAATCAAGAGATGTGACCCCGGTTGTAAATCTCACCGACAGATTGCGTCTTAGAGGCTGGTTGTCAATCAGGGTTTCCGTGATTTTGATGTAAGGGAAAAACGTACAAGCCGGATGGTTGATCTATCTGGCTTGCGGGGCGATGGACTGGTTTGGGGACGCGGCTGAGGGGGGTTGAGGGAGTTACGATGCTGGCTAAAACGGAGTGAAGACGGTCTATAATCGGTTAAGCGCAGTTCAATTGTGGAAGGCGGATGGGGACGGGGGCGGGCTGTGTGTTGCGTGTCAGAAATCAGCTGCAGGGGGAAGTGTAGAACTTGCCGAGGCGGTGTTCGTAGTAGGCTCGGCGCTTGTTGGGGGCGGCCCGGAATGTCGGGTTGGTGGCGATCAACCAGTAGAACTCAATCCACTGGCTGAGGCCGCTCGGAAAAACTTTCCGGCGCACCGGGGGTTCAGGAGCAGGGGACACTGTAGATTTTTCCCAGGCGGTACTCGAAATAGGCTTTGCGCTTGTCGGGCGCGGCCCGGAATACCGGATCGGTGGTGAACAACCAGCAGAACTCAATCCATTCACCGAGTCTCCTCGGTGGACGCCTTCGTGGTTTCCTTTGATCTTGCATATGTTTGTTGACCTGGATGTCGTACAGAGCAGGCGCCATGCGCAGTCGTGGGGGGATTTGAAAAACCCTGAAACTCGGCCGTTTTCGAGCGGGGGTGGCCGCCGTGGGTGGGTGGCGATAGCAGGCTTGCGAATCGGAATCTCAGGGATGCAACGGGCGCGGCGGCGGTCGTCGATAACGCGAAGGCTTTCGCCTTGCTGGCGTGTTGCGGGATATGTTAGCGTTCGCCCGCTTTTATGAGGAGAGTGGGGCGATTTCTATGGTCGGTCACGGCGCTGCTGTCATTGGCGGCGGGCGCGGGTGCCGACGAGCCCGCGACCAATAACAGTGTGGCCGTCGAAGGCCCGGCCCCAACCGTGCAAGCCGAAAAGATGAGTGGTTCGAGTTCCTCGAAAATGTATACCGCGGAGGGCAATGTCATCATCCGCGACAAGGATGTGACACTGCAGGCCGACCGTGTTCGGGTCAACAAGGAGACGCAGGAATTCTGGGCCGAAGGGAATGTTCGCATCAACCAGGCCGCCCAGGAATGGGTGGCGCCGTCGGCCTACTATAATTTCGGAACGCATACGCTGAAAACAGACGACGCCCGCGGTTTTGTCGATCCGTTGTACTTGCATATCCAGAACTTGGAGCAGGTGGGAACCAATCACTATGTGTTCGGCCGTGCTTCCGTCACGACCTGCGACCAGGAGCATTCCGACTATCGTTTGGAGGCGACGCACGGGGAGATATGGACCGGCGATCGCATGGTGCTCAACAATGCCAAGTTGCTCCTGGGAAACACTCCCATGTTTTGGTTCCCGGTTGTGTTGTGGTCGTTAAAGGGCGACATGCCGCCAGTCGCCGTCACGGTGGGAGAGAACACGCGCTGGGGATTCTTCCTGTTGTCCAGTTTCACGTGGAAAGTGAACAAAGACGTGCAGGTGACGTTGCATGCCGACGAGAGATTGGACCGCGGCTTCGGGACGGGCGCGGACGTGCAGTATCGGTTTGAATCGGCGGGCGAGGGGTTGCTCACCGGGTATTTTCTGGACGACGCAGACCCGAACCGGGCGGATCCGTCGCTGGACATCGACCACCGTCGCTACCGGGGCGAATGGCAGCACAAGCAGTACCTGACCAACGACGTAACGGTCACAGTCGATCTGAACAAGCTCAGCGACCCGGAGGTGATGAACGACTATTTTCGCCGCGAGTTCGGCCATGATCGCGAGCCCGGCTCGGTCGCCGACGTCACGAAGCGCGGTCCGGATTACACGCTGTCGTTCCTTGCCCGTCCGCAGTTCAACGATTTCTTCGCGGAAGTGGAACGCCTGCCCGAGGCCAAGCTGGCTGTGGATCGGACGCGGCTGGGCAGCACGCCGTTGTTTTACGAGGGTGAGACCAGCGTGGGGCAGTACCACAACGAACCGGGCGGCACGAACGCCCCAGATTTTGTCGGCAACGTCACGCGGGCGGATTCGTTTCACCAGATCGTCGTGCCGGAGATGCTGGGCGGCTGGCTCTCGGTGATCCCGCGCGCGGGCGTGCGGGGCTCCTACTATTCGCGCGCGCCGGACAGTGCGCCCGAGACGCAGGATGTCACCCGGGTGGTGTACGATCTTGGCACGGAAGCTTCTTTTAAGATTTCACGAGAATGGGACGACGTGCATAGCGATTGGCTGCATATTGACGGCTTGCGGCATATCCTGCAGCCGTTTGCCGACTACCAGTGGATCCCTCGTCCCGACCGGGCGACGAACGAGTTGTTTCAATTCGACTCGGTGCGCGACGTGACGCTGCTCGGGGGCGATCAACTGTCGTTGACGCGGTACTCGCCGCTGGAATTCCCGGCGTACAACACGATTGATTCGATTACCGCCGAGGAAACGCTACGGTTCGGGTTGCGCCAGACCTTGCAGACGCGACGTGACGGCCAGGCCTGGAACCTTATCGATGTGACCGGCTGGACCGACTGGCAGGCTGGGAAATCGAGAACCCAGCCTGACTTCTCGGATTTTTTTGGCACAATGGAACTGCGGCCATGGGCCTGGATGTCGGTCAACTCGTTCGCGCGCTACGATCTGCATCGCGACGTGGTGCGCGAACTCAACACGGAGATGCGCGTGGTCGATGCCGACCGTTGGAGTGTGGGCCTCGGGACGCGGTACTTGAAGGACGACAGCAATCTCTTCAGCTTCGACCTGGCGTATCGGTTGTCACGGCACTGGACGGCGCATGCGTACGAACGGGTTGACGCCCGGGACGGGACATGGGAAGAACAGGAGTACACGTTGCGCCAGGAAACGCATGATTGGTACCTGACATACGGGTTCCGTTATCTCACCCAGCGCACCGAGAAGGATGAGATGACGGTGTTCGTCAGCGTGACGCTGAAGGCCTACCCGGGGGCGGCGTTGACAGTGAATTGAGTCCGATCGAGAAGAGACAGTTCTATGGTTACAATAAGCATTGTGGGAACGGGATACGTGGGGTTGGTGACCGGCGCTTGTTTTGCCGAAGTGGGCCACCAGGTGATTTGTGTCGATAATGACCCGAAGAAAGTCGAGATACTGCAGGCGGGTGGCATCCCGATCTACGAGCCGGGCCTCGACGAGATCGTCAAGCGCAACGTCACCGCCGGGCGGCTGCGGTTCACAGGACAAGTCGCTGACGGGGTGAAGCACTCCGAGGTTATTTTCATCGCGGTACCCACGCCGCCGAAATCCGATGGTTCGGTGGACATGAGCTTCGTGGAGCACGTGGCACGGGAGATTGCGGCGGCGATGACGGAGTACAGGATCGTCGTGGATAAATCCACCGTGCCGGTCAAGACCGGTGAGAAAGTCGCCGAAACCATCCGGCGCTACAACAAGCACAAGGTTGATTTCGACGTTGTCAGCAATCCCGAGTTCTTGCGCGAAGGTTGCGCCGTGCAGGACCTCATGCACCCCGATCGCATTGTCATCGGCGTGGGCGGCCCGCGGCCCGTTGCGAAGATGAAGGAGGTCTACACGCCGTTCAACGCGCCGATCATTGTGACGAACATCAACAGCGCGGAACTCATCAAGCACGCGTGCAATTCGTTCCTCGCGTTGAAGATCTCCTACGCCAACGCGCTGGCTGTCATCTGCGAGGCCAGCGGCGGCAATATCGCGGACGTCGTCCACGGCATGGGGCTGGACAAGCGCATCGGGCGGCCGTTCCTCAATGCGGGCCTCGGCTATGGGGGCTCGTGTTTCCCGAAGGACCTGAGCGCGTTCATCCACATTGCGGAGACGCTGGGCTATGACTTCCGGTTGCTCAAGGAAGTGCAGGAGATCAACGCCGAGCAGGTGCGGCATTTTCTCAAGAAGATTCACGACGTGTTGTGGATCGTCAAGGACAAGACCATCGGTGTCCTCGGGCTGGCGTTCAAGCCGAACACCGACGACATGCGTCTGGCGCCGTCGCTGGAAGTGATTCGCCCGCTGCAGAAGGAAGGCGCCAAAATCCGCGCGTACGACCCGAAGTCCATGGAAAAGGCGCGCGAGGTCTTGCCCGGGGTTGAGTTCTGCGACGGCCCGTACGCCGTGGCTTCGGGAGCCGACGCGCTCCTGATCTGCACCGAGTGGGACGAATTCCGCCAACTTGACCTGGAAAAGCTGCGGACTGTAATGAACCAGCCCATCGTGGTCGATGGTCGCAACTTGTATGAACCACAGAAAATGGCCGAACTCGGCTTCGTGTATAGGAGCATCGGCCGCTAACGCGGGCGCCATGCGTCGCACGGCGATCACACTGGTTCTGCTGGTCATTCTCGGCGTCCCCGCGTTCGCTCACAATACGTTTCCGCCCATTACCGCGGCCGACCGGATTGTCGTAGTCGCGCCTCATCCCGACGACGAGGTGCTCGGCGCGGGTGGGTTGATCCAGCAGGCGTGCGCCGTCGGCGCGGAAGTGCAAGTGATCTATCTCACCAGCGGCGACCACAACCAGATCGCCTTCAAGCTCTACAAACTGCGCCTGCACCTCAGCCCGAAGCAGTACGTCGCCTTCGGCGTTTTGCGGCAGCACGAAGCCATCAGGGCCATGGCGGGCCTTGGCGTTTCGCGTGAACAACTGACGTTCCTGGGCTATCCCGACTACGGGACGATGCAAGTTTGGCGGGACTACTGGGGCGCGGACGCGCCCTTTCGCAGCGACGCCACACGCAGCAATGCCGTACCGTACGAGGAGGCGTTCGCCTTCGGGCAACCGTACACCCCCGAGAACGCGGTCGCCGACTTCGTCGAGTTGTTCCGCCGCTTCCGGCCGACGCGCGTGTTTGTGACGCATCCGGCCGATACGAATCCCGACCATCGCGCAGCGGCCAATTTCGTTCGGCTCGCGGCGCTGCAAGTCGGCGCGGAGCAGCCGCCGCCGCAACTCTACTACTACCTTGTCCACTTCGGTCGCTGGCCGCATCCGTATCATTATCATCCCGAACTGGGCTTGGAACCGCCCCCGCAGTTGCTCGATGACGGCGATTGGCTGTCGTTGCCGATCACGCCGGAGCAGGTGCAAAAAAAATACGACGCCATCCTGAAAAACCGCACGCAATTGACGACGCGCCAGTACTACCTCGTGTCATTTGCGCGGGCCAACGAGATTTTCGCAACGATCACGCTTCTGTCCGTGCCCGTAGAGCCGGCGGACGCGGTGATCAACTGGACGAAGGCCGCGCACACCAAAGCCATCGGGCTCGGTGCGGGCGACCCCTCGTACAAGACGGACATCGAACGCGTGCTCTTCGAAGAATTCGCGGCGATGGAGTTGGAGGAGACCGCCTATGTTCGCCAGGGCAACGACCTCATCGCGCAGGTCACGCTCCGGAACCGTCTCGGAAAGCGCGCGAACGTGCATCTGCTCCTCTACGGATACAAACGCGGCACGGATTTCGCGACGATGCCCAAAGTCCATATCAACATCACGCCCCTCGGCGGCGTGCATGTGTTTGACGGCGGCAAGCGCTTGAAAGAACACGGGGTGACCGTCATGGGCGTGGAGAACCATCTCATCGTGCGGCTGCCGCTGCGCCTGTTGGGCGAGAGGAGCCCCGATCTGTTGTTCGCGGCGACTCGGGCCAATCTGGGAGAGGTCGCGGCGGACGACACGGCCTGGCATCTCTTTTCTCTGTCCAATGGTCCCGGCAACGGGCATACAATCGGAGCCGGGTCAGGAGGCGCAGCGGAATAGGAATGGATTACCTGGTTACAGGCGGAGCGGGGTTCATCGGCTCAAACATCGCGGAGCATCTCGTGGGGCAGCGGAAGAGCGTGCGGGTGTTTGACAATTTTTCC
>Ga0187861_10001647_pt1 | contig 22619 bp, 17 predicted proteins | sample June2016WEW_10_1_3_FD_132986 | JGI IMG/M metagenome (GOLD analysis project Ga0187861, IMG submission 132986) | Peatland microbial communities from SPRUCE experiment site at the Marcell Experimental Forest, Minnesota, USA - June2016WEW_10_100 | ecosystem: Environmental > Terrestrial > Soil >...
CATTCGCCCCGGTGCCGAGGACCTGGCTGACCTCCGCGTGAATGACTGTGTTGATTCGGTTCTCGCTGTCGGCCGTGGGTTTGATCTTCATGCGCACGCCGACCTCTTTGAATTCCACCGTGAACGATTGCGGCAACTGCTCGACGATGGGAATCTCTTCACCAACGAGGAAGCTGGCTTCCTTGCCGCTGAATGTCACGAGGGTGGGCTCCGAAAGAAGCCGTGCATAGCTTTTCGTTATTAACATGTCCAAGAGCAGGGTCAGCGACGCAGTAGTCGGGGTAAACGTGCTTCCCTCCGTGCCGAATTCGCTCGCGGTCTGAATAAAACCGTTAATGATGGAACCGCCGCCGATGTACTGCATGGCGTACTGCACCTGCCCTTGGGGGCCAAACCATTGGAACCCGATGTTTTTAATGGCCTCGGTGTTCACTTCCGCGATGCGAATGCGCACTTTGATTTGGCGGGGTTTCTTGATTTCCAAGAGGTTGACGACTTGCGGCTTGTATGCGGCGGCGATCTGGGCGGCGCGCTGCGCGGCGATTTCGTCATCCACACTGCCGTCGAGCACCAGCGTATCGCCAATCGCGCGCACGTTAATGTTGGAGGATCCGATCATCTGGCGGATGGTCGCCGCAGCGGCGTCGTTGCCGACTTCGATGCGGTACATCTGCGTGGCAGAGCCGTCGCCCTTGACGATGGTCAAGGTGGTCACGCCCGACTTCTTGCCGATAATGCTAAGTTCCTTGTCAGAAAGAGGCACCACGTCCGCGATGGCGGGGTCAGCAATGGCTATCTTTGAGACGTTCTCGCCGGGAATCGTGGTCGCTTCGCCGACGCTCACCTGAATGCCTTGCCCGGCTTGGGCGAATGGACTGGCAAACAGCCCAAGCGTCAATAGCACAATAATAATCCCCACTGCCCTCCATTGCATCTTCGTCATCATCATGTGTCCTTTCGTTTTGAAATTCCTGTGGGCTGGCTCGCTACTCTGTTGACGTCGCCTGTCCTTGTGCGCCTCGGTAAATCATGATTTCCGACCGCTGACGGTTCGATTGCGAGTTGATGATGATCGGCGTGGCCTTCTGCGCGTCCGGGGGTCTCGTCGCAAACTCGAACGTCTTGTTGCCCTGAAAATCGTGTGAGGTAACGCCGGGACTCGAGACAACGCTCTTGTCACTGGGAGACCGCAGCATCACACGCAACGCGCCCGCGCGATCAGCTGCTGTCAGAAGTTCGGCTTCCTCAGGCTTGACCGCCAGCGTCATCGAACTGTTGGCGCCTGCCTTGCCCTGTGTTTCGGTCTCGCCCTTGTTCACGGCCAATACGAGGACGTTTTGCAGGATCATTTGCGTCGTCTCCTGATGCGTGTTCGGCTCGGAATACGTCGCCAGAATGTCCACGCGGTCGCCAGGCTTGACGCTCGTCCCGACCGCCCTGATTTCGTCAGCACCGATGGCGATGGCCCGCATGCCTTCGGGAATGTCATACGAGATACCCGCATTCTGCCCATCAGCCAAAAGATCGGTCGCACGGATTTGCTCCTTGGCCTTGAGGCGCACCATTATGACATGGCCTTCAACCTCTTTGCGGTCTAGGACGGCGCCGCCAGTAATCAATTCCTTGGGATATGGAATCAATGTCACCATATCACTGGTGATTTTTGTGCGGGCCGGAATATCTTCCCGAGCGACGACCACCGGGGTCCAGTGCTCTTTGGCCTGGGCCTCGCGTTTGCGCTCCAAATTCCAGATCATGTAGGCGGCAATCAGTCCTAAAACCACTGCCGCCAAAATAATTCCGCCTGCACCTGGTTTCTTAGCCATTGAGTCTTCCTCCGTTCGCTTTTTTCAAGCGTATGTCAAGCAAATGCTGTGCCCTGATAAACCAAAATGCAACATCAAAATTGAGAAAGCTTCGAAAATCACTGTGGAAACATGTACTTTCGGCCACGAACGGCGCCACCTGTCGAAAGCACCGCCACGCCTTGACCTGCGTGCCCGTCCGCAGGGCGACAATTGCCTGTCACGCTCTGGGCTTCGCGGCCCTGCCGCTACAGATGCGACGCAAACGCAAAGTGCGCCACAGCGAGAACCGTCCGTGTGCAGCCTGGACGGCGGGAGAGCCATCGAGGGTGAAGAGGCGTTGGCCTGCTTCACCCTCGTTTCAGGCATGTTGATTTGCCAACTTACGGCAAGTTCGCATTCACAGTCGACAAGGTGTTATTGACCTTCTGCCCAAGACCCTTCAGCACCAAGATCGCCACGACAGCGATAAGCGCTAGGATCAGTGCGTACTCAACCAGACTCTGGCCCTTACGCGACTTCAGCCCGCGATACATTCTTCGGAGAGTTCTCTTCATCTCGTTCACCTCCTTAACATCTGGCTTTTTTCTTTTCTCTACAACCCGACAAACATATATTCGTGTCGGGCCATATTCGCAGCTTACGTGCCATCTTCCTGTCTTTGAACCCTGCCGACGCGCAAGTTACAGCTCTAAACTTCGCAAATTGCTTTCCGCAAATCCCTTAACTCCCGTCATGAATAATCCAAGCGTCGTCCTCCGTCTAGTTCATTTTTGCACGATCTTCCCATTCTTGCCCAACTGTTTGGACATGTCGCGATAAAGTGTTCAACTTCTGAACACTTTCCGGCTCACGGATGCAACTGGTAGAGCTTCGCGCCGGACTCGATCACCAAGACCGCCTTTCGCACATCGAAGCACGACTTGAAAACATCAAGCGATTGACCGGGCGGCACGACAAGGAGGACATCCTGCCCGTCTGGAATCGGTACCTCCGTTTGAAAGGTTGTCCGTCGTTCGTAGCCAATCCACTTTTTCGCTCCCAAGGTACCCGGCAGCGAAGTGTCCGCGACCAGCAGGACATTCTCGTATTCCGGAAGATGATATTGGAACTGGCGAAAACCCCAATAAAAATTCTCTAGGCGGTGACACACGATAATATTCTCGGACGGCCAGTTCTTTCGGATCGCTTGGAAGCACGCCGACAATTTCGCGTCGTGTTCGCGAACCTCCACCCCGGTCATGGGCAGACCCACCAACAAGCGTGTGATCACGTGAGGCGGGTACATAAACACGACCGCGTTACTGACCGCCACCATGGTGAGCACGGCACACAGCACCGACGTTGTCCTGACGGCCTGCGAAATGACCAGCCGCTCCGAAAACCTGACCAGCCCAAGACTTGCCAGCACCGCGACTGCCGGGAAGAGATTGAGCACCTGTCCCGGCTGGGCCACGTACATGAACGTTCCGAAGAGCAACATGGGAGCGATCCAGAGTCCCAGAACGCAAAGTTGCGTCTTGTTCGCTCGCCAAAAACCGTCGGCAGTTGCCGCCTTCTCGAGAACAACCCAATGAATGAACTCCATTAAGGGGATGATCGCGGCACCCAATAGCCCCACCCAGCACGCTCTTCCAATGCAACTGGCATCCATCAGGATTGCCCCCACGCCTCCTCCAGCCCATACAATCCGGGGTGCATCGTACTGACTCTTCAGGTGCAGCAGATTCAAATACGGGACGAGGCCGCCGGCTGATTTCAGGGTCGGTATCAACCAGAAAAGTGAAAAGCCAACCGCCAACACGGCCGCGCAAAAAAATTTCCGTGCCCGTGGCCGCGCAAAACCCCAGAACACATATCCCCACAAGGGGATCAAGAGCGGAGCACTTTGCTGGCGGATACCCGCCACGACCGCCAGCAGCGCCGCCAGCGTGACCGTATGAAGCCACGTCACTCCCCGTTGGGTCGCCCGCCAACACACGAAGACGAAGCTTACAATCAAAGCGCTGTCCACGATGTTCGTCAATGCGATCTCGCTATGAAACCAGCATAACGGGCTTGTCAGTAGGATCAACCCCGTCCCCAAACCTGACCGGCGCCCAAACATCGTTGTTGCCAGCAAATATCCCCCCGCCGTCAGCCACGCTCCCGCGATCACACTCAGCCACACCAACGCCATGTGGGGTTCGCCGACCAGCAGGTTCGCGAGCCTGCCCAGCATCACGTATAAGTAGTACCCCGGTGCCTGGGGCTGGCTGATTCGGATGTTGTACTCACCAACCGCCAGCGCATACTGCGCGCTGTCCCAGTGATATGCAAAGTGACTACGGAAGGGGATGCGTAGCACTAGGCTCGCCGCGCCAAGGAACGCGGCTGCGATCCAATCCTCTCTCTCCAATCTGCCTTCGCTGTGGTTCATCTCATCGCTTCAACTCGTACGGTGTACACACTGCCTTCGCTTCCCGGTAGCGACGTCGCTTGGCGTACGTCCATGTATCTGGCGTAGCCCTCTAGGGATGTTCCGTGCGGCACGATAAGCGCCAGTACTCGTCTCCCGGTCAAGTCGGTTCCGGCGGCGAAATCAAGCCGTCCGCCTCGCACCCTCATCATCGGCTTGCCTACCGGGGACAACATCGACGCATCAATGGCCAGTTGATACTGCTCGAACCCCGGCAAATACACCTGCAAGTGCCGCAATCCCAGCGGCAGGTACTCCTGCGCATGACAAACCAGCGTATCCGCCGGGCTCAACTGGACGCGGATTGCGTGAACGATTCGGGCCAGTTGCCGGTCATGCTCCCGAATTTCGCGCGCCGTGCGAGCAGTACCATAAAACACGCCAGCCCACGCCTGCGGCAAAACCAGGAACGCCGCCGCGTTCGTCATGCACACGATAGCGGTCACCGCTGCAAACACGGCTGGCTTCCGCAATTGACTTGCCACAACCGCCACCAGAATGATCCATGCCGGCAAGTAGCTCAACACATGTCCGGGCTGCCTCGTTAAGGCCACTGCCGTCCCCATCAGCATCATCGGCGCAATCCATAGCGCCAACACCCGCAACGCCTCTCCATGCGCGGCATCCCAGCTTTTCTTGCAATCACCATCCATCCGTACCCGCACGAGTAGCGCACCCGCCAGCAATACGACGCCCAACACCAATCCATCCCAGCAGTAAAGACCCGCGAAAAACACGTTCCACAACAGCGCGTCGATCCCTCCCCCGGCGAACGTGATCGCCGCATAGACGGTTGCATTGCGATGAAATGCCTCGGCGTAAACCGCCCAAGCGCCGGACATCCTGAGCATTGGCACCAGCCAGACCAGTGTCCCGCTCGCGCAGACGCAGAACGCTCCAGCCAGTTTGGCCAACCGCTGCTTAGGAGATCTCCAAAATGCGTACACCACAAGGGGTGCCAGCCCCGGCACCGTCTGCGGACGAACGCCTCCAATGATCGCCAGCACACCTCCGATCATGACCGCATCGGCCCAGCGACACCCGTGTCGCAACGCCCGCCAGCAACAAAGCACTGCCAGGCACACCAGAAAGCCGTCCACGACATACATCAGGGCCACGCAACTATGAAACCACACCTGCGGACTCGTCATGCCGAACAGCGCCGCGACCCATCCCACGCGCCTCCCGAACATTTCCACGCCCACTACATACAACAGCGCCACTAGGCCGCTCCCGCCCAGCACACTCAACCAGACCAGGCTCGCGTGCGGATCACCGACAAAATAATTCACCAGCCTCCCCAGCATCACGTACAGAAAATAACCGGGCGCATGGGGCTGGCTCAGCGCCACATTGTACTCGCGGATCGCCAGCGTGAATTCTGCGCTGTCCCACTGATATGCAAATTGGCTGCGGAATGGGATGTCGAGCGCGACCGCCACCAGGAAAATGAGCATCGCGCCGCCCCAATCGCGTCGCAAAAAATGCGGCGTGTTCGCCGGCGCACCGTTCGTCCCCTTCGTCATCGTGTTCTCTGGGCCGCGCCCGCAAACGCTCCACTTGCGCAGAAGAGAGCGGCTCGGTTCTGCATCCACCCCGCGTACGTTCTGCATTCCTGTCGCGCCGTTTGCGGTTGCGAATTCACAGGCGTGCTCCTATCTGACCACTCGCGGCGTCAAGGCCTTCAACCTCCCAGGGGAAAAGTACCGGGCGAATATCTCCACTTCCTCCTGCGGTGGCACCAGCAGCACGATTCTGTCATCCCTGTCCAAGTCGAGCCTGTCAACAAACTCAAGTTGGCCATCGCGCACTCGCCACATCGGTTTGCCCGGCGGATGCGGAGTTGTTCCATCGGCGATCAATTGGTATTGCTCATATTCGGGCAGGTAAAGCTGGAAATGACGCAGACCGTACAGATAGAATTCATCCGCATAACAAATGGTGACTTCCTTCGGCGAGTACGACCGTCGGATCGTTGCCACAAGTCGTGACAATTGCGCGTCATGCTCGGCGATCTCACGCGCCGTCCGCCCCATCCCGACAAAAACCCCATCCCATCGCGGTGGCCAGGCGGCAAAGGCCATGACATTCATGGCGCAAACAACGGAGATCGTTCCTACCCTCTGGCACCTGCCTTTGAGACTCGCTACCACGGCCCCGATCAGCACAAACCATCCCGGCAGATAACTCAGCACGTACCCCGGTTGTTTCGTAAATCCGATCAATGTTCCCAACACCATCATCGGGACGATCCAAATCGCCAGGACCGCCAGTTCAGGCGCGTGTTGACTGTGCCAGACCCCCTTCTGCTCGGCAGTCATTCGGAACGCCCGGTACAAAAGCGAGCCAACCAACACCAGTGCCCCGAGCACCAAGCCGTTCCAGCAGAATCCCGTCACATTTGCCACATTCTTAAGAAGAGCGTTCCACCCGCCCCCAAGAAAAGTGGACCCGGCGTTGCAGGCCACATGCAGCCGCGTAATCTCCATGTACATTCTCAATCCACCAGACGTCTGCACCATCGGCACAAACCACACAATTCCAAGTCCGACAGCCACCGCCGCCGCCACCGCCAACTTTGCGGCCCGCGCTGTCTCGAATCGCCAAAACGCAAACACAACGAGTGGTGCGAGCGCAGGCACACTCTGCGGACGCACACCCCCGATCAGCGCAAGCAGTCCCCCGACCGCGACGGCGTCTCGCCATCTACCGCCGCGTTTCATCGCCTGCCACAGTATCAGCACCACGACACACACCAGAAAGCTCTCAACCACATACGTCAGCGCCACGCAGCTATGAAACCACACCTGCGGACTCGTCAACGCCACCAATCCGGCTGTCGCGCCGGCCCAACGCCCGAACATCGCCGTAGCCAAGAGATACACGATCGCGGGCAGTCCACTTCCGAACACGACGCTGATCCACACAAGACTTGCGTGCGGATCGCCGACGAAGTGGTTCACGAGCCGACCCAACATCTCGTACAGGAAATAGCCCGGTGCATGTGGCTGGCTCAACCGCATGTCGTATTCCTTGATGGCCAACACGAACTGCGCGCTGTCCCAGTGATAAGCCATCTGGCTTCGAAAGGGCACTCGCAACACCAGGGCTGCGGCGAATAGCAGGACCGCCACCACAACGTCGGACCTGTCTAATTCCGGCGTCTTCCTACGGATCGTATTTGTCTCTTTGCTGTTCAAACTGCCCTCTGGACACCACCCCGGAAAAATCTTTGGCGCGATCTCGGCGACCGTTTTCGCGGACCACGTCACCTGGTTGGTGACGTCGCCGGTCGGCCTCATCCATTGGCAAGGATGGGAGTCGACTTTTGACGGCCCCATAACTCGCGCCCAAAGAAGACCCCCAACCCAAGAAGTCCGTAAAGCGGAATGTCGCCGACGAGAAAGTACAAGACCGGGTGCCGCCAGAGAAGCGCCAAATCGGGTGGATCGATGCAGTTCACCGCCAGCACCAGCAGCATCAAACAGACCACGCGCGCCGGGGTGGGCTTGGCCGCAATGCGGGTCGCCGCCACGGTCAGCGGAAACACCAGGAAAACAAAGTAATGGCCCTGCACCGTGACCGTCCCGATCAACATGACCACGCACAAAAGACTGAACTGCGCTTCTGGATCGCGCGGCGTCGCCGCACACACCCAGTAGGCACTGGCGATGACCATCAAGCCCGTCATGGTTCCTACGAACCACCACCACTGTTTGACGGCTGGGGAGGGATGGAAATCATGATACGCGTAGCCAAGATTCGTCACCAAGGCCGGCAGTGAGAAGTGGAAGTTTCGCCCAATTTCTTCCCCGACCGCCATGGGGATCCCGTGTTGCAGGAAATCGCGCCAGAGATCGGGCCCTGTCAAGGCGACGCTCGCAACGATGAACACGATCACTCCCAGCACTCGATACAAACGCGCGCGCACACCACCACTGGACCAGATGAACCACGGCAGCAGGATGAACGGATAGAATTTGAGAATTCCCGCGATGGCCACCGCCAAGCACGCCCACCCATGTTTGCCAGCGCGGTGCGCTGCATAGCCGGCGAGCACCAAGGCGGCCAGCAATAGTTGTATCTGCGAGTAGAAAAGTTGATAGGTTACGGTTCGTGAACAGATGGTCAGCGCGACGACAAACAGCCAACCCCGCGCGGATAATCTCTCGCCCAGCAACCGGTGTGTCAGCCACAAGATGACGACTAGGCAACCGATTTCCATCGACACCCAGACGGCAAAGGCAACCCGTGGCGGCAACGCCGCCAAGGGCTCAAACAACCGGAGAAAACCAGGCGGGTACCCGGCAATCGGGTATTCCTCGGAAAACCTGAACCCCAGTCCCTGGCTCATTGTCTTGAGCGGTGTCGTGTAGGGATTCTGCCCCTTCAACAGGATCCGGCTGCCGACATAATAATGATTGAAATCGAAATCAGACCAGCGTGGCGGAACCCTCACGGACCACAGCACAACTGCCGACATCGTGACCATGACTGCCGCGATATCGAAGATTCGATTCCGCGCCAGCCGCCGCCAGAACTCGCTGATCATCGTGCGCATTCCATCGCGATTCCACTAGCAGAGTTTTGCGCGCGGCTCTAGTTCAAACCAAAAAAACTTTGGTTGCAGTAATGAGAAACCTCTGCTTGAATCCGCGCGCTGGTCGTTCTCGTCGGCTTCTTCTACTTGATTGCCATCCTGCGCCGCCCTGCCACAGTTCACCAGTAAACATCTGAGTCGCGACCACTCATCTGAATCGGTTGGTCAAGGACTCCGAGCGTTCCGCGAAGAACGCCGGCCAATCCGCATGGCTTGATTCCTTCACAAAGAAGATAATTAGCATGCACAGACCCCCAAGGGGGACGTAGTTCGCCAGGAACCGCAGGCACGGATAAGGGCTGAAAACGGGATTGGTGACCAGATCAACACTATTTAACAGCAAGAGAGTAAGACACAACCAGACGCAGCGACGAACCGACGGATGCTTCACAACCCAGGCGACGGCGACGGCTGTCGGAAAAATCAGCATAATCAGATAATGCCCCCAACAAACTAGGTCCCCAGCCAGCACGATTGCATTCAACAAGCAAAACTCAGCCATCTGGCTCCGCACCCTTCCGAGGCACATGACGTAACCCGCTCCGAGCAGAACCAGGCCGGAGATCATGCCCGCCCTGTACCAGACGTGTCCGGTCGCCGAGGAAACCGAAAAACTAAATACCAACCTCCCGAGATTCGTCACAAATGACGGCAGCGAGCAGTTGAATGTATGGTCGATGGCCGCGGCTGCGACGACCTTCATCCCATGCGTCATGAAATCATCCCACAAGCCAAAACCGGTCAACCAGATGGTGACGGCGACCGCGACCGCAATGACAATCACCCGACCGGTTTTCTGTCGGATTCCTCCGCGGCTTCGCCACACGAACCACGGCAACAAAGCAAATGGAAACAACTTCAGGAACCCCGCCGCCGTTACGGCCAGACAGGCCGCCGTGTGCTTGCCAACCCGATGCCACGCAAACGCGGTGAGCACAATCAGCGCGACGATCAGTTGCACCTGGGAATAGGCGAAGTGATAGAACAGTGGTTGCGTGCTGAGCACTCCCGCGCAAAATAATCTCCAAACCCGCGGCGACATCTGAGCGTCCAGCAACCGCCGGGTCAACCAGAAAACCCAGCACAAGCTGATTGACTGGACGGCAACCCACGCGAAGAATCCCGTCCGCACTTCCAGTAGCGCCACCGGTGCAAAAAGCCACAACAACGGCGGAGGACTTGCCGCAGTGGGGATCCGCTCCGAGGATGGGAATCCGTATTGCTTCTCGATCGTGCGTAGAGAGGTCGTATACGGGTTCTCACCCTGCAACAACATCTTGCCGGGCAAATAGAAATACGCAAAATCGTCTTGGTACACCCGTGATGGAAGAACCGCCGCGATCTTAACGACAAAGAGCAACGCGATGAAGAATACCCCCGCGTCCAGTAAGCGATTCTGCCTCAATTGTCGCCATCGGTCCATGGCCTATGCTCCCTTCCTGCCCTTCCTATCACAGCACCCCGCCCAGTTCGACGTTGAAGATTACGACGGCGCTCCGTAAGCTGTGCGCGATGGCTGCGTCCTTCAATATCTCTCCCGGCTCATTCCCCGGGCGCGGGGGCCGCAGGCGGTGACGGCGGGAAATATCGCTCGTAATACATCGGGAACCGATAGTACGCCAACTGCCGCCGCCGCCACGTCAGCACGATTTCGCGCAACGAACGCGTCAGTTGCGGACGCCGCGCACTGAGTTCGTCCATCTCGTCGGGATCGGTTTCCACGTCGAACAGACTCTCGTTTCGGTACTGACGATCATGCGAGAACTTCCAACGGCCCATCCACAGCACGGCATCGCTGCGCGCCACCGGGTTTTCGACGTGAAAAAACAGCAGCCGTTGCGCGAGGGCCGGCCGATTGCGGGCCAGCACGTCGATGCCCTGGAAATCCGGGTGCGGCGGCAACCCCAGCAACCCCAGCACCGTCGGCAGGAGATCGATGAGTTCAACGGGGTAATCATCCACGTGAGGCGCGATCGTGCCCGGCGCGTAGACCAGGCAAGCCGTGCGGATCACCGACTCAATCGGTTCGCGTCCGTGCGTGACGTAACCGCGCTCGTAGAACGCCTCGCCATGGTCGCCGGTCACGATAATGATCGTCCGAGACAGTTGGCCATTCGCGCGCAATACCTCCACCAGCCGCCCGATCTGCCGGTCACACTCGTGTAGAGCATTGTAATACGCATTGCGCACGACCTCGACTTTCTCGATGGGGTACTCGAAGAACGAGGTTGGAAAATCAATCGTCGATGGCTGAAAGACCTTCCTGGCGTCCGCAGGAAGCTTGTACGGAAAGTGCGATGTCTGCAGGTTCAACCCGAGAAAGAACGGCAGGTTGCGCGATCCCTGATCTCGAACCCACGAAATTGCCTTGTCCACCGTCTGGGCGTCGGGAAGATTGTCAAAGATAAGGTCACCCCGCGGCGGCGTGTCGCAGCGTAGGGGATCGTAAAGTAGATCCAGCCCCGGAGTTTGGAGGAAATTGTCCATGCCATCCCACCGTTCATTCTGGGACGAGATAATCGCGGTCGCGTAGCCGGCGGGTTTGAGGATATCGTAGAATAGTGTCTTCGGCCATGGATCGTTCCCGTGAAAATACACATGCCGCGGCGTTCGCAACGGAAAGAGCGAAGAATACAACGCCGTGGTCGCGTAGTCTGTGTGCGTCGCCTGCGAGTACGCCCGTGTAAAGCGCACGCCGTCATTGGCCAACTCGTTCATCGCCGGCGTCACTTCCTGTCCTTGATGCCGCAGCCCTACCACGTCGTGGCGCATCGCCTCAACGGTGATCAGAACCACGTTCGCACGGTTGGTCACGCGCGCCATCTTGTTCCACGCCTCTGCCTGCGCCAACGGCCGCAATTCGGATGGATCAATGCATGGCCTGATACGATCTTCCGCTGGTGACGAAACCAAACCGCTTGCCAACGTAACCACAGGATGTAAGCAGTCGCGAAGGGCATCCTGCCGTCGCGCTATTACAGGAATGTTCGGGTTCATACTGCTCTGCAAAAGCAGCAGCATTACCGCCAACCCAAGGCAGTACCAGGTTACCCGTTGCCCGCGGCGCAGATCTGCCAAATCACTATCATCAATTGACCATCTTCCATTGGCAAGCCACGATCCACTCCCGATCATCGCCGCGCCTGCCGCCATCAGGATCACTGCCGCGCCGTACCACGCACCGTGTTCGGCCTGTCGGACATACATCCATAGCAGGCGGAAGTTGCCTACCGAGAAACGTAGCGCGTCCCAGTCGAGAAACCGACTCGTGCGCAAATACACCCCCCAGCTAAGCCCATACAGCGCGCCGCCGGCGGCAAGGAGCCCGCTCCAAAACACGCGGGCCAGCCGATGCCGCAATCGGCTCGCGGCCAGCCACATGACCCAACCTATCGTCACCCAAAACCAGGTCACGAACGCCACCGCCACCCACCGCGTCCACCTGGTCGCGACGTAAATACTGTCGCGTACGCAACCAAGCAGCGCCAATTCCATTGCCCAGCCGAGCGCCACCAACAGCAACACCCGCAGATTCGGCGCCAAATTCGCCGCCAGCCAACGCCACCATGTTACTCCGTCGTCGCGCCCTGCAGTTCCACGTTGCCGATTCACGATCATCTTCTCTACCGTGCCCGCCCAACAAAGTCGAGTGCCGCCGTCGCCCTTACTCTTCGGTTGCGGTCCTGCGCCGTCCCGCCGCAGTTCGACGTTGAAGATTGCGGCGGTGCTCCGTAAGCTGTGCCCGATGGCTGCGAACGCAAATCCTTCGGACGCCAAGCTTCGCCCGCAACCACACTCCGACCCGCCGTCGCCCGGCGGCGTGTTGCCGTGGCTCATGCCCTCACTCACGCAGTGGTTGTGGCTGGTCATCCTGTTGATCCTGCTCGCCAATCCGTGGCGCACCATGATGGTCTCCGGCGACGGTGATCCGTGCATGCACTGGCGCGTCGGCGAATACATGCTGCAAACCGGCCACATCATTCGCACCGATGTGTTTTCCCACACCCGCTTCGGCTGGCCCATCGTCTCCAAGGAATGGTTATCGGAAATCATTTTCGCCGAGGCGGGCCGCCTGGCGGGACTGTATGGATTGTGCATCGTGGCCGCACTGGTGATCGCCACCACATTCGCTTTGCTCCATCGTCAATTGCTGCGGGAAACGGGCAATCATGCCGTGGCGGTTTTTGTGGTGTTGATCGCGGCCTGGGCCGCGTGCACGCATTGGCTGGCGCGACCGCATGCCTTCAGTTTTCTCCTCGCCGTCTTGTGGGGCGACGCGCTGCGCCGGTTCGCCCGTGGCGAATCCGCCCGTCGCTTGGCCATCGCTCTCGGCCTGCTCACGCTGTTGTGGGTCAACCTGCATGGGGGTTATCTTGCCGGCTTCATCACGCTGGGCGCATACTGGCTCGGTGCCGCGGTGGAACTGGTGCGCGCCCGGACGGACCGCGCCCGATGGGGTGTGGCGCGGCGCAAGCTCAACGTGTTGACCGGCGTGGCGCTGCTCTGTGGGCTGGTGTCGCTGCTTAACCCGAACACCTACCACCTCCACATTCACAACCTTCAGTTTCTCCGCTCGGATTACCTGACAAACTGGCTGATGGAATACGCGTCCACGGATTTTCATTCTCCGGACTCGCGCGGATTCCTGGCCTGGCTGACCCTCACGTTTCTGACGCTCGCGCTGGTGCGGCCGCGGTTGTCGCCGGCTTCGGGAATCTTGCTCATCGTCTGGACCTATTTCGCGTTGTACCTCGGACGCAACGTCCCGCTGCTGGCGATTTTCACGGCGCCGATCCTCGCGACGGCGCTCGCGGAAGCATCGCCGTCCTGGGTGAGCCGCCTTTCAGATCGGCTGCGCGAGACGGGCGAGAAATCGCGTGCCTGGCTGCTGGTCAGCGTGGCGACCGTCGTGGCCATCGCGGTGATTCCACGCCCGACGAGAATGCCGCCGGAGAAATGGCCCGTCGAGGCGGTTGATTACATCAAGAAGCACCCGGAACAGTTCGGCGGCAATATGTTCAATCAGTACGTTTGGGGCGGGTACCTGCTGCAGGCGCTGCCGGAACATCGCACGTTCGTGGATGGTCGCACGGATTTCTACGGCGAGGCGTTGATCCGCCAATTCGACGACACCTCCGCACTACGCACGAACTGGCTGCAGGCGCTCCAACAGTACCACGTAAGCTGGACGTTGCTGCCGACCGAGCATCGCTTGAACCTCGCGCTGGCGCTACTGCCCGATTGGGAACGCGCCTACTCGAACAAGGTCGCCACCATTTACTGCAAGCGACCGTGAACGATGCTCCTCCCAATGTCCCTGCGCCCGCCCGCCGGTGGCTTCCATCCCTGAGCGCCATGATTTGGATCGTGCTGTTTCTGGGGTTGAACCTGACGAGCGCCCGCATCGTGCTCCTCAGCGCGGACAGCGATCCCGGTCTGCACCGCAAACTCGGCGAGTGGATGATCCAGCATCGCGCCGTCGTCCGCGAGGATTCCCTATTGCACACGCACCACGGGCCGTCCATGGCGAAGGAATGGCTCAGCGAGGTGCTCTTTGCTGCCGCCGCCCGATGGTTCGATTGGGGAGGGATCGTACTCTTGGCCGCCACTCTCATTGCGTCATGCTTTTGGCTCCTTCACCGCCAACTGCTGGCGGAAAGCTGCGACCCGGTGCTCGCCACCGGTCTCCTGCTCGTAGCGATGCTTGCCTGCTCGATGCATTGGTTGGCGCGCCCGCTCTTGTTCACGCACCTGCTGACGCTCGTGTTTGCCTGGCAATTGCGCTGGTTTCAACTGGGGCGTGTCGCCGCGCAACGGCTGTTCGTGTTGCTTCCAGCGCTGATGATCCTGTGGGTCAACCTCCACGGCGCGTTCATGACAGGCCTAGTGCTGATCGCGATGCACGCACTCGGCACCGCCATCGACGCGCGGCGTCATGGCACATTCCGGGGTAAATCGATGATCCTGACCGGCCTCCTGCTGACGTGTGGTGTGGCATCGCTGGCTAACCCGAACGGCTGGGGACTGCACACCCACATTTTCAGCTTCATGCAATCGCGCGAGCTTTCCACCGTGACCACCGAGTTCGCCTCGCCCAACTTCCACACCGTCGGTGCCCGCGGGTTTCTGTTGCTGCTGTTTCTGCTGGCAGCCGCGCTGATGATCATTCGTCCCAAACTGTGCGCGACGGATGTGCTGCTGATTGGCGGCTGGGGTTGTCTCGCCCTATTTTCGGCGCGCAATGTTCCCCTCTTCGCGCTGGTCGTGACTCCGTTGTTGGCACAATGGCTTACGGAGTCCATGCAAGCCAATCCTGACTCATGGTGGGGACCGTTGTACCGCGAATCGACCGCACGCGTATCAGCAGCCAGACAAGCGGTCGATGACGCCACCGTCATCGCCGTAGTCCTTTGCCTGCTGCTGGTCGTGGCCAAACCCAAAATCGCCGGCGGCGAACCCCTGCTCATGACCGATTTTCCGCCGAGTCGGTACCCGACCGCCGTTGTGGACTACTTGCGAACGTACCCCGATGCGGTCCATGGCGAAATGTTCAACTGCTTCCTGTGGGGCGGCTACCTCGAGTTCGCGCTGCCGGAACGAAAGCCCTTCATTGACAGTCGCACTGATTCTTACGGCGTCGGGCTCGTGCGTGAGTTTCGCACCGCCAACGAACCGAAGCCCGGCTGGGAAGCCGTGTTTGCCAAATACAATGTGGGCTGGACGATTCTGCCGGTGCAACATCCCCTGAATCGCGTTCTGGAACTGAGCCCGCATTGGTCTCGGGTGTTCTCCAATCAGCAGGCTCTCGTCTTCTCGCGCGTACCATGACCGACTCTCCCCTCCATGAGCAACCGCTCCCGTCCCGTCGTTGGTGGCTGCCGTCTCTCACCCAGTGCATCTGGCTCGTTTTCTTTTTCGGGCTCCTGCTGACAGACTGGCGACAGGTGCTCGTCAACGCCGATGGCGACCCGTGCTGGCACTGGCAAACCGGCAACTGGATGCTCGAACACCGTGCCATCATTCGTAGCGACCCGTTTTCACATACGCGCGCGGGTGAGCCAATGATGTCGAAGGAATGGTTGAGCGAAGTGGTCTTCGCCGTGGCGGGAAACGCGCTGGGTTGGAATGGGATCGTCCTCGTCGCGGCGCTGCTCATCGCCACAACTCTGGCGCTGTTGCACCAACAATTGTTGGCCGAGGGAAGCGAGGTTCTGCTCGCGACGTTGCTGGTGCTGCTGGCGGCGAGAACGTGCACCACGCATTGGCTGGCGCGGCCCCACTTGTACACGCTCTTGTTTGTTGTCGTTTTCGCCTGGCAACTGCGGTGGTTTGATCGCGACCGCGTGCAGCCGCGACAGCTTTTCGCGCGGCTTGTGCCCTTCACCGCGTTATGGACGAACCTCCACGGCGGATTTCTGTCGGGACTCGCGCTCATCGGCATTCATCTTTTCGGCAACGCGGTGCGCTGGATCGCGGACGACGCAACGGCTCGCGCGGCGGCTCGACGCCGAGTGACCACGCTCGTGATTCTGGGGGCGGCCTGCGCGCTCGCAACGCTTGTCAACCCCAACGGGTGGAAGCTCCATCAGCACATCCTCGGGTTCTTACGGACTCCTTACCAGGCGTATTTCACAAACGAGTGGAAATCCGTTAACTTCCATTCCGGAGGGATGGATGGGTTACTGCTGCAATTACTGGTGCTTGGCGTTTTGTTGGTCGCGTTGAGGCGATCGTTCTCAGTAGCGGATCTTCTCCTCATTGCCTTCTGGTTGTACTCGGGGCTGCACGCCGTGCGCAACGTGCCGATCTTCGCGCTGATCGTCACCCCGATATTTGCCGAGCATCTCTCCGCGGCACTCTCGGACGCTCAACACCTGGCGTGGACAGGCCCATTCCGCCGGGTGTCAGGGGACATCGCCGCCCTGAATCGCACGGCGGGCCACGGCAGTCTGCTGGTCCTGGCCGTCATCGTGATGCTGATGGTTTTTGCGAAACCGATGCTGGTCGGCGGCCAAGCGTTGGTGGAGACCGAGGCGCTGACCAACCGCTTTCCCGTGGCATCCGTGAAATACCTTCGCGCACACCCAGAGGTCGTAAGCGGTGAGATGTTCAATGACTACGCGTGGGGCGGCTACCTCATTCTTTATCTGCCCGAGCGCAAGGTATTCATCGATGGACGGAACGACTTCTACGGCGAGACACTGTTACGCGATTTCACTGACGTGAACCGTCTCAAACCCGCCTGGGAAGCGGTGCTTACGAAGTACCATGTGGGCTGGACGATCCTCCCGCGAGATCATCCGTTGAACGAGCTCTTGGCGCTGCACACGGATTGGAGCCTGGCGTATACCGATGACGTCGCGGCCATCTATGCTCGCCGGCCCCAACGAGCCGCGATCAGCGAATGACATCAGGATCGATCTCGTACTTCTTCAACTTGGCGTACAGCGTGGTGCGGCTGATTTGGAGGGTTTCGGCGGTGCGCTTGATGTTGCCGCCGTGTTGGCGAAGCGCGTTGACGAGGATTTGTTTTTCGGGCTCCCCAAGCTGATCGGCCAAGGCGGCGGAAGCCGCGCCCAACACCGCTTTCGCCTCGGTAATGCGCCGAGGCAAGTCGGAAGCGTCGATGAGCGACGACTTGGCGAGCACCACCGCCTGCAGCACGACGTTTTCCAATTCGCGCACGTTGCCGGGCCAATGGTAGCGACTCAACACCTCGATCGCGGCGTCCGTGAAGCCGCGCAAATCCTTCCCGTTCTGACGCGCAAATCGTCGCAGAAACTCCATCGCCAGCAGCGGGACATCCACCGTGCGATCGCGCAACGGCGGCAGATCGATCTGCACCACATTGAGTCGATGATAGAGGTCTTCCCGAAAGGTTCCTTCGGTCACGATCGCCTCAAGCGGGCGATTGGTCGCCGCGATAATCCGCACATCCACTGAGATCGGCTTGGAACCGCCCACGCGTTCAAACGTGCGCGACTGCAGCACCCGCAACAACTTCGCCTGCACGTTGAGATTGATATTGGCAACCTCGTCCAGGAAAAGCGTGCCGGTATTCGCACGCTCGAACCGTCCCACGTGACGATCCGCCGCGCCCGTAAACGCACCCTTCTCGTGCCCGAACAACTCACTCTCCAAAAGTTCACGCGCCAACGCGCCGCAATCGAGTGTCACAAACGGCTTCCCGTGCCGTCCGCTCGCCTCGTGGATGGCCCGCGCCACCAGTTCCTTCCCCGTCCCCGTTTCCCCGTCGATCAACACATTCGCATAACTATCCGCAATCGTCTGGATCAGCTCGAAAATATCCCGCATCCGCGCGTCCTGGCTGATGATCCCATAAAACCCCTGCACCGGCACCGCCAGCATCCCCCGGTTCCGCGGATCCCTCGTCACCGTCCGCACCAACGTCCCGATCTCCCGCACCGCCTCCCGTACCCGCTCCCGCAGCCTTCCCAGCGCCGCCCCCTCCTCCGACTTCGCCACGTAATCAAACACCCCCAGCTTCGTCGCCTTCACCGCCTGATCCACCGACGCCCGATTCGTATGCACGATCACCGTCGTCTCCGGGTACATCTGCCGCATCTGCTCCAACAACGCCGCCCCATCCGTCCCCGGCATATTCACCTCCGCGATCACGATATCGATGCTCCGCGCATCCATCAACAACATCGCATCCGCCACCGTATTCGCCGAAAACATCTCATAATCATCCCGCACCAGCAGTTCCGTCAGCCGCAACGTCCACGGAACCTCATCATCCACCAGCAATATCTTCGCTCTGTTCATGTCCAGAAAACTTTACACGACATGTAAACCTGATTCCCAATAACCGCCCGTCACGGCTCCCGACATGTCAAGTATCCATCTACCATACCCAGCAGCTTCCAAGCCAGCCCAAACCACCCCCGACACCCCAGAGTGAACATGTAAAACCAACACCGGACCCATATTTCACAAGCCTCAGACGCTCCTCAGCCCTAGCCCTACCGATGGCGGTTCCCCACCCGCCCCTTACATGCACTGGACACCCCAACTGAACATGCCCACACCTCACCCAACTGGTTCCCCACCCCTAACCCAACAATTTTGAACACTATCTCTTTTCTGTCCTGTAGCCGCAAGCTTTAGCCTGCGTCCGGCCGTATCCCCTCCGCCCGCCATAGGCACAAACACTCCGTCTCTCGGTGTCTTCTTGGTGAAATGCCGGATTCGCTTGCCCCGCCGCCAGCCGACGGCAGCAAGCCGACCCCGCGGGGCGGGGGGAGCCGAATCCGATGAGACGCCGCACGTCGTACTCCCGCGGCAAACGCACCCCCGACCCCCAAAGAAATGGGAGAGTCGAGGCTCAACTCTCAATCGTTCCAATCCCCCATCTTCAGGGGTGGACTACCGCCCTTTAGGCGTGGCTACTGAGAGGGTTGCTCGACTCTCCCACACATAACTTACGACCGATCCCGCCCATTGCAACTCCACCAAACCAATTATTGCCGCCTCGCCTATCGCTGTTGCCCTGCCCCCTCTGCTACTCGGCTACTTGGCTACTTGGCTACTGGCTTCTTCGTGTTTTGTTGGTGAATCCGCCGGTCTTTGTCTCCAGTCCCTTGATTTCTCGCTACTTACGGCTGCAAAACAAAAGCTTCCAAACCTTCCAAACCTTCCAAGCCAAGCCGCTGGGAGCGGCGCGACGCAGCCCCGACGAACGTCGGGGAGCCAAAGGCCGAGCCGAGCGGGAGCGAGCGAGTGCAACCGAGCCGAAGGCGAGCCGCCTCATGTCGTGCCCCAGCAGCAAACGTAACACTAAAAGAAAAGCTTCCAAACCTTCCAAACCTTCCAAAGTGCGATAGCGCTCTTTCCCGCTTTGTGCCTACACTCGCACACTATGAAAAACTCTAATCCAACCCTCCGCACCCCCCGCAGCAACCTCGCCGCCCTCCCCGCCCACGTCCGCGAAGAACTCCACCGCAAACTCCACGACGGCTGGCGATTCATCCCCCTCCGTCAGTGGCTCTTCGCCCAGATCGCCGACCGCGATATCCCCGCCTTAAACCTCAAAACCGGCGACCCCTACTCCCTCATCTGGACCCGCACCGCCAAAGACCAAAAAACCGCCGAGGAAACCTGCCGCTACCGCATCGGCCAATGGTACCGCATCCACCACCAGGCCTGGCTCGACCAACTCCACGACCGCGAAAAATCCACCGCCGTCCTCGACCACCTCCAGCGCCTCAACGACGCCCGCGACCCAACCCGCCCCGGCCTCGACACCGCCGGTGCCGACCTCATCGTCCGCGCCATCCTCTTCGACGCCCTCGAACAAGCCCACTTCACCGCCCACGACCCCAACCTCCTCATCCGCCTCGCCCAAACCTGGTCACGCATGCCCCGTTGAACAGGCTTGCCGCTGTAGCGGCGGTCTATGGCCGTCGGTCGTTCATTTCCCGTCGTTGGTAGGGACGCCTCTCCGAGGCGTCCGCGCCGTATCGCCCCTCACCTCTCCGTCCACCGTCCGCACCCACCCCCTTGTAGCCGCGCTCGTCGAGCGCGGGCCGTTCCTTTTGAAAGTTGTGCGTTGACTGTTGAATGTTGAACGTTGATTCGTCCCACCTGTCCATCCCGTCCACTCCGTCCATTCCGTCCACCGTCCGAGCCGTCTGTCGACGCGAGGTCATTGGTCGTGCACACTTTGTTGCTGCCATCGCATCCTGCATCTGCTAAAAACATCCGCAGATAGGCGATGCAAGATTCCATGAGGCGACTACCGCGAGTTCTCAAATTTCCGCCGCCTTCCACCTCTGGCGATTGGTGGAAGGACCAAATCATTTGTGGTGATTCGCGGGCCGCGTTACATGCGATGCCCGATGAATGCGTGCATCTCGCGATCACGTCGCCCCCCTATAATGTTGGCCTCCAGTACGACTCACACAATGACAAGATGCCGTACGAAGAGTATCTGCAGTGGCTCACGTCGTTCTGGAGCGAACTATACCGCGTCCTCGTGCCGGGTGGCCGATTTGCCCTCAACATCGCCCCTACCAGCATCAAGGACTTTCGGCCGATTCACTATCACATGGCGCGAGACTTAATGCGTCTCGGCTTCATCATGCGCACGGAAATCCTCTGGTACAAACAGACCATGCGCCGCCGCACCGCCTGGGGATCGTGGAAAAGCCCGCGCAACCCGCACATGGTGCCCAGTTGGGAATACGTCCTCGTATTCTCGAAGGGCTCGTGGGCGCTGGAGGGCAACAAAGCCGATGCCGACATTACCGGCGAGGAATTCATCAAGTATTCCGACGCCTTCTGGCCAATCCAGCCCGAAACCCGAGGCCGTCAACCGTTCCTGAATAGCCTCTATCCACCGCGCCGGGGACGCAAGGCACCAGAGCAGAAAGAAAACGGCCATCCCGCACCGTTCCCCGAAGAGTTGATCAAGCGTCTGATTAAATTCTACAGCTACCGTAACAATGTCATTCTCGACCCGTTCGGCGGCATCGGCACAGTCGCCACCGTGGCTCACAGGACCGGACGGCACTTCGTCCACATCGATCTCTCCAAAAAATACTGCGCAGTCGCAGCGGAACGCGTGGCCGCCGAAATGAAACAGATGCGTTTTGATGAACTCCCACCCAGCAAGGCGATCCAGGAACTGGTTGCCGAGAGCAAGAAGCCGTACACACCTCGCAAGAAAGCCCTGCTGAAATGACCGATAACCGGCCTGCCGAAGGCCACACCGCATGAGCGACGCCGTCTACCGCCAAATCAAAAGCGAGCTGACGGAGTTCGGCAAAAATCCTGTCGCCGATGCCGGCAAGATCATGACATTGGTTCAGGCCTTGGGCCTGCCAGAGAACGAAGTGATGGCCGCCGTCCAATACGTCTACATTACTCACTATCAAGCGGTGAATGCCGCAGACGCGAACCAAGCTCGGCAGAGTTGGGTTGCGGCTAGCGGCAACAATTTCGAGTCATTCATGCGCAACTTCATAAACCAGAGTCTCAATGGTGAAGGCATTCTCGCGGTGAAAGGCGACCGGTTAAAGGCCAGCCCGAAGGCCGTAAACATCGTAAGCTTCCTGACATTGAGGGCGAATCGCCGCTGCACACAAACGACCACCGGCGTGTGGCCTGATTCGGATATCGTCGTTCTGACCAAAGACACCACAGGCACTTTGAAGGCTTTCGCTTTGCTCAACTGCAAGACGAGCGATCACAGTCGAAATGACGCCGTGCTCTTTTGGGCGCTAGCACTGAGGGACAACAACATCAGGTACTGCCTTCTCACCCAAGATTTGGATGGGCGATTCAATAGAGGAGATGATGATCCTCGCGTAAGCTCGCTACGAAGAAAAGCAGAGGCATTTCTGGATCGTGTGTATTCCACCAACCCCAGTACAACGGAATGCTCTCAGGTGAAGAGGCTCGACTTCAATACTCCCAACGGAGCGGATTCACTGCTTGCTGACGTACGCAGGTGGCGTCAAGACGTAGTGCCGGATTTTTCCGGTGCGGCACTCAATGAGAATTTCTTATTTGGGTGATGATTTTGCCGACCAGCGCGATGGATGAGTTTCATGCCGTTAACAGTGCTTCAATTTGACGAAGCTTTCTACAATTGCCTTCAACGTTCCGCGGACCTGCACCCGTTAGCTGTACAGAATCTTGGGTGAGTCTGGGCACTGGTTTTACTCCTGTTGGTTGTGGTTGTTCAATCCTTCTTGCCTTCCTGCCCCCGAGGGGGCAGCCGCCGCCCGCG
>Ga0187861_10001652_pt1 | contig 22550 bp, 17 predicted proteins | sample June2016WEW_10_1_3_FD_132986 | JGI IMG/M metagenome (GOLD analysis project Ga0187861, IMG submission 132986) | Peatland microbial communities from SPRUCE experiment site at the Marcell Experimental Forest, Minnesota, USA - June2016WEW_10_100 | ecosystem: Environmental > Terrestrial > Soil >...
ACTCCGGAGATGTGGCCCCAGATTCTCCGCAACAGCAAAGCGGCGGGCCTCAACACCATCGAGACCTACGTCTTCTGGAATCTGCACGAACACGACAAGGGCCGCTACGATTTCACGGACCGGCTGGACCTGCCGCGCTTCCTGCGCCTGTGCCAGGAACACGGCCTGTACGCGATCCTGCGCATTGGCCCGTACATCTGCGCGGAGACGAACTTCGGCGGCCTGGCCCCGTGGTTGATTCACGAACCGGGCCTGGTCACGCGCACGAACAACGGACCCTTCAAGCGCGAAATGCTCAAGTGGCTCCGCGTGCTCATGGCCCAGGTCGGGGACCTCCAGGCCACCCGCGGCGGGCCGGTCATCCTCGCCCAATTGGAGAATGAGTACAACAATGTGGCCAAGCGCTACGGCGAGGACGGCCGCAAGTACATGGAATGGGTGGTCTCCATCGCCAGCGAGGCTGGCCTCACCGTGCCGCTGATCATGTGTGAAGGCTCCGCCGCGGGCGCCCTTGAGACGCTCAACGGTTTCTCTGTGGCCGAACGCGTCCCTGAGTTCAAGCAACACCATCCCGAGATGCCGGCCTTGTGGACGGAGAACTGGCCCGGCTGGTATGACGTATTCGGTGTGGCGCATCACAACCGCGACCCGCAGGAACTCGCCTACAACGTCATCCGTTTCTTCGCCGCGGGCGGCACGGGCGTGAACTACTACATGTGGCACGGCGGCACAAACTATGGCCGCGACGCCATGTATCTCCAGACAACCAGCTACGATTTCGACGCGCCCCTGGACGAATACGGCCTGCCCACCACCAAGTCGGAACACCTCGGTAAGCTGCACCGCGTCCTCCAGGAGAACGCTGCGTATCTGTTGAATGGAGAGCGGCGTCAAGACGGCGCACTCCAAAGCTATGCCCTGGGCTCAAGCGCGCTGCTTTTCCTCGTCAATTCCACAGACGAGGCCCAACTTTTGTCGGGCATCCAACTGCCGCCTAAATCCGCGGCTGTGGGCAAGCAGGAGAACGGGCAGACGCAGGTCCTCTTTGAGAGCGCTTTCAAAGCCACCACGGCCAGGATTCAGCGGCGCTGGAAACCGGCGCGCATCAAGCTTGTCTTTGAGAGCTGCCTCGTCGAGCCGCTGCCGGACAGCTTGCCGGAAAGCGTGCGGAGCAGGCATGAGCTTGAGGCGCCTGTTTCGATGTTGCCTTTCACTCAAGACCGGACGGACTACGGCTGGTATCAGGCCACACTCACCAGCCCCAAGGCCGGCAAGGCGGCCTTGACCCTGCCGATGGTGCGCGACTTCTCGACGCTCTTCGTCAACGGCAAGTTCGTCGGCACGCAGCCCGAGCGGCTGGACGAGGACCGGCCCAAGCACTGGACGCACGAGTACCAGGTGCCGCTCCGCAAAGGCCCGAACCGCATCACGGTGCTCGTCGCGGCGTTCGGCCTGATCAAAGGCGACTGGATGATTGACGCGCCGATGAGCGAAGAAAAGAAAGGCCTGATCGGCAACGTGAAAATTGACGGCCAACCTGTGCAGTTGCACTGGACGCTCGACGTGGGCCTGCGCGGCGAGAAGCGCAAGCTGTGGCTGGATCCGCCTGTCGGCACGTCCATTAAGGACCTGCCGCCGAGCGCCGGCTACAAGACCCGCCTGCGCTGGTTCCGCGCTGAATTCGGCGCGCTGAAGCCGGACGCCGCGGGCTATGCTCTGGACGTGGGCCAACTGCGCAAAGGGCTGCTCTGGCTCAACGGGCAGTGCCTCGGCCGCTATTGGCAAATCCAGGCCACTCAGCCCGACGCGGGCTGGCAACACGGCTACATTACGCTCACCGGCGCGGGCCAAGCGACGCAGCAGTTCTACCATTTGCCCAAAGCCTGGCTGAAGGAACACAATACGCTGGTCATCTTCGAGGAGACGGATGCGCTGCCTGAAGGCGTGAAGATTGTGGAACGGGTCTGAGGGGTCTCTGCCCCCTTGCGGGAAGCGGGTAGGGTGAAGGCTTTCCACAGGCGAATCACGATTGACAATTGAAAATCGAGAATTGAAAATTATACTGCGCGAAAGCGGGAAGGACGTCCGCACGAATTGAGGAAGGCGTCCCATTATGACTGTTCAAACCGTTACGTTCGATGAGGCGTGCGCACACATTGCGGAATTGCTCCGCGGCGTTTCAAGGGGCCGCGAAGTAGTTGTGGTGGAAGGCACGAAGCCTATGGCGCGCGTCGTGCCCGTGGAAGCCCCGCGCAAGCCGCGCATTCCTGGCCTGAACGAAGGGGCCATCCAGACCAGCGCCGATTTTGACGCGCCGCTGCCGGAAGGAGTGGGGATTCTGGAACGGCTCTGATGGCTGAGATCGTGCAGCAGACGCTGTGGAGGGACCAGGCGAGTGGTTTATGTGAGGAGTTCAGGCGCAGATGGAGTTCTCTGTCCCCTTCTCTAGGAAAACACGGACGGAGGGGGAATAAAGCTTGAATCTGGCCGCGGGGCGGATAAGTTGTGGACATGGTTCGCTTGAGGCGGATGGTGCGGGGATGATTTCCCCATCCGTACCTCTTTTCCGCAGATAGGAGGGGGTGGCGATGGCTGACTTCTTGGCAAAACTCAAGCAGATTGAGGGCGATGCAAAAGCCAAGGCCAGCCGTGATTTCAGTGGTGGCCTTGACAGGCTGGCCGCTATAATGGATGTGCTGCTGCGGCGGAAGCTGTTTCTGAAGGATGACGACCAATATTACTGCGAAAATATCCCCCAGGTTGCTGAGGACCTCGCCTTCACGGCAGGCGCGCTGGATGCTGCGGCCACACTTGACGAGCTCGTGATGAATACGCCGAACGGTTCTGTGCACGATATTGAAGTGCCGTCAAGGCATCGCGGCCACATTCTTGACGTTAAAGACTATATTCATAGCCAACTTACGGAATTGCCTGATCGAGGCTTCTCGTACGTGGCCTGGACGTGGGTGCCACAGAAATTCTACTATGTCGGTCGCGCGAGCGGCAAGGGCCGCGTTAAGCATCTGTTTTCACACGGGCAGCTTTCAGCCGCAATGAACAAAGCGACAACCCTATCGTTGCTGTATCCGTCTCAGTCTACGGAAGATAACCTCTGGGACCTCGAAGCCGCGCTGCTGTACCTCCTTGCCTACGTGGGTAACCCACCTGAGTATAATACTAAGGACGAGGCGATGACAAAGGCCCGACGCGGAAAAAAGAGCCTTCAGGCTCTTAGCCAACTGTTTTATGATATTGCATGTGAACTACAGCCTGAACAAGTGCGTTGAAAGCGCGAGGATACGGGTACAGAGGATACGGGGGCGGACCACCAGGGTGCAAGGGAATGAGGCCTGATGTTGCAAGAAACGGGCAGATGACTCAAGTGGTGGTCAGTCTCATTTACCGTGGCTTGTGGCCATGACTTGGCGGAGGCCGCCGTGATGACATGGTTCAAGCGGTACAAGTGGGCAATTACTCTCGGTTTGGCTGCAGGCCTCGTGGTTGACGCCGCGGCCTATTGGATAACAAAATCAAGTGGACGTGGCGACACCCTCCCGGACATCAACGAGTTGCGTTCATTATTTCCGGTGCGGGCAGCGGCTGGCGCACCTCTGTTTGTAATACTGTTGCCTAACGTTTTTCTAGCACTGCTGCTTGTTGACTCCCTTTTCCTTTTCCGCCCCGGTGCGCTAAAGCCTCTTAAGGCTGACGCAACACCTTTTTCCAGTCAATGGTGGCTTGGAGACTTGGTGTTGGCGTCGCTTGCGTACGGCGTTTGCCTCATGGTTGCTCTTGCGCGTCTACGTGGGAAACCTATGCCTGTATGGTTAGTTGGGTGGTTCTATGTCTTGCCAGCCGTAGGCTCTGGGTTACTTGCTGCTCTACTCCTATCCCTGTGGTGTAGGGTGCTTAGAACAAACCAGGGCGTGCGCGCAGCAGCCTTTGCGTGCATGGTGCTGTTGTTTGGTATAGTTCCCGCTCTGTGCTTCGTGGCCTTGTGGTCAGGGTGGCGTATTACGGCTCTTGTTCGCCGCCAGAGTACTGTGGGGTTGAATGCGTTCGCGCGGTGGGGCGCTATGGCGGTTCTGCTGGTCTATGGGGTGGCATTCTTCCTCCCTCTAGTCCCTGGAAGGACGAACGAGGAGGTAGGCGGCTATACAGCATATCTGGACTGCTTCATCTTCTCTTTGGGAGGTCTTCGGAACGGTCCATTGGCCGCCTGGGAACCGTTTTCTGATCTCTACGTAAGCCTTCGCCAGGACGCTGACTTTGCTTTTCTGGCCTTGCCGTGGAGCGCTAATCCCGCACTTTGGATGGGGATTGCCTTTCTTATTTCGGGCCGGCGGTTGGCATCTGCAAGTGCCGCTGTACTGGCGCTGCTTTTTGGCTTCTCCATCAAGCTTGCGTGCCTTGGCGGGAAAGGAGGCGGTCCGATTATTGAAGCGACTAATTCGCCTGCATACTATACTTGGCTGGCCAGCATGGCTATGCTGCTAGTTGTTGCATTAGTGGGGTTGGCTTTATCCGGTGCTGAAGTCGGGCCTTTGCCAGTTAGGCCCGATCCTCCTCAGGGGGGAGAAGGACAACGCACCCGGGAGCACGAGTCCGTCGGGAAGAACCTCGCCATTGGCGCGGCGGCGCTGGGACTGCTGGTCTTCATCGTAGCGCTTGCCCTGAGCGGCGTGAATCGCGAACGGGAGGATAGAGAGGCGCGTGTTGACCAAGAGAAGAAGAAAGCGGACAAGGCAATCAAGAAGGTGCCTAGCCCCGCGCCCCTGCTGGCACTCGATTTGGGCGGCGGGGTGAAAATGGAATTAGTCCTCATCCGCGCTGGCAAGTTCATGATGGGAAGCCCGGAGACCGAGAAGGACCGCAGCAACGACGAGACACAGCATGAGGTGACGATCAGTCGGGCTTTTTACATGGGGAAATTCGTCGTGACGCAAGAGCAATACGAAGCGGTAACGGGGAACAATCCGAGCCAGTTCAGGGGCGCGAAGAATCCGGTGGAAACAGTCTCGTGGGAAGATGCTCAAGAATTCTGCCAAAAGCTGAGCACAAAGCTCCCGCTCACCATTCCCTCTCCCGGCGGGGCAGAGGGGAAATGGATGGTGCAGTTGCCAACCGAAGCGCAGTGGGAGTATGCGTGCCGGGCGGGAACGTCGACGCGGTTTTACTCTGGCGATGCGGATAGTGATCTTGACGCCGTGGGCTGGTACTATGGCAACTCTGGCGGGTCAACCAGTCCCGTAGGCGGGAAAAAGCCGAACGCCTGGGGCTTGTACGACATGCACGGAAACGTGTGGCAGTGGTGCGCCGATCTTTACGGGGAGTACCCAATGGGATCTGCCACCGATCCCGAGGGTGCGGCGACCGGAACACAGCGTGTGTTGCGCGGCGGGTCCTTGAACGTCAGTGCGATGAACTGCCGCGCGGCCAACCGCTACAGGTACAATCCTGACCGCCGGAACATACACAACGGTTTCCGGGTGGTGGTGGTGCCTTCGTCGCGGAGTCCGTAGTTCTACCCGGTTCCAGGGAAAGTGCGGCATTTCTGCGCTGTGATATTGAATGGCCGGGACGCGCACGAATCTTCTTGACGGCATATTTCAACGGCGGAGAATGCGGGAATGAGTCTGCAAACGGGAGAGGGTTCGCGAATGTCCCGGAATTCCAGACCCAACAGGTATAGGGGTCGGGTACGGGCGAGGAGCGGGATGACAATACAACCAGGTGATCTTCTGCGTGCGCTTGGCCACCCTTACGATCACTACGGGGTGGCCGTCCACAACAACGAGGTGGTCCATCTTACTGGTCAGGTCAAGACCAAAGCCGACGCGTCCGTACAGAAGACCTCCTTTGATTTCTTCTGTGCCGGTCGCCAAGCGCAAATTCTTCCGGTGAATACCACCTTAACGCCAGACCAAATCGTGGCCCGTGCGGAATTTTCGGTGGGCAAGAAGCCGAAGCATGGATACAGCATTACAGAGCGCAACTGCGAGCATTTTGCTCGCTGTGTGGTGACCGGCAGGGCAGACAGCACGCAGGTAAGGAAGTTCATAGAAGGCGTACTTGGGCTTGGCGTACTCATTTTCATTGCAGCGGCTGTTGAAAAGGATGGAAAGTCGTCATGCTGCGCTACGGCTCCCAGAAAGTATAAGAAGGGCCTCGCCCGCGTGCGGTGGCATACTTTCCCTGTCTGAGAGAGGAGTCTTTGGGACAGGCGCAAAACATTCTTGACGGCTGATTACATTGGATAAAGATGCCATCTATGGAACGCGTTTTCAGAGTAGAGAGGCCCGGCCTCGCGGCCGTTTTCCTGTTCGGTCTGTTCGCGCTGATCGGCCCGGCGCGCTGCGAGGTCTATCAGCCCCCGGACCGTGAGCCGACCGCGGAGGAAACGCTGATCCTGGAGCTGATCAACCGCTTTCGTGCCAACCCGGTGGCGGAAGCGGATCGGCTGGGCTTCAAGGACGAAGCGGGCGAGGACATGCGCAAGCTCAAGCCCTTGCCACCGATGGTCATGAACCTGAACCTGCTCGACGCCGCCCGCAAGCATAGCTACTACATGATCCTCAACACGCTCACTCACAGTGAGGACAAGGACAAGCCCGGCTTCTATGGCGTGACTCCCTGGGAGCGGGCGCCCAAGTCCGGCTACACCGGTTTCTGCGGCGCCGAAAACTGCTTCCGCGACCCTGGCGACCCTTACGGCAGCCACGCGGGCTTCGCCCACAGCAAGGGGCACCGCGATAACATGGCCAGCGGCCACCGCGAAGTGGGCACGGGCGGCGTGCCGCACGAAGGCCGCCTGTCCGTCACGCACCTTTTCGGGACCCGCGGCGTGCCGCGCATGGCGGGCGGCGTCGCCTACCAGGACGCCAACGGCAACAACTTCTACGACGTAGGCGAGGGCATCGGCGGCGTCAAGATCAGCGCCAGCGACGGCACCGGCACCTCAACCTGGAAGAGCGGCGGCTACGCGCTGGACCTGAAATCCGCAAAAGCAGTGACGCTCACCGCCGAGTTCATGGGCCGGAAATTCACGAAGACCTTCGAGGCCGGCGGCGATAACATCAAGTTCGACGTGCTCATCCCGGAAACGCTGGTGAACGAGGGCGCCGACAAGCTCATTGCCGCCGTGCAGGCCGCGGGCGCGCCGGAATCGCCCAAGTATTTCAGCGCGGTCCTGAACCTGTACCTGGAAGCCAAGGGCCTGCGCCTGGAAGCTGAGCGCCAGAAACGCTTCAACGAACTCACCGCCAAAGCCGGGCCGGAACTCGAAGCCAATCGCAAGGCCGTCCGCCAGGCGCTGGAGGATTTCGACCCGCCAGCCTTCGCGAAAGTCTTCAACGAAAGCCGCAAAGCCTACAGCGGCACGCCGGCCGAAGCCTGGTTTCGCGACGCCAGCCTGATCGCCAACTTGACGTACAAAGTGAGCGTATTCGAGAAGCAGAACGCGGTGCAGAAAACCACCCCGCGCCAGAAGCGCGCGTTCGCGGCGGAAATCGAAGCCGCCGAGAAGCAGTTCGCAACCAGGGATTTCGTCAGCGACCTGGCTGTCCTGGCCGGCCGCGCCCGCAACGCGGGCGCCCCGCCGCCGACAGTGGCGGAAAGCAAACCGGCCACGCCCCCTGCGGCAACCGTCTCGCCCCCGGTGGCCGCGACGAAACCTGCCGCGGAACCCAAGCCGCCCGTGGCCGCGCCAGCAGCGCCGGCCCTGCTGCCGCCGGCAAAGGCCGAGCCGCCTGTCTCCGCGCAGGCCCTCGGGCCGTGGGTGGACAAGCTCCGCCGGCGCGTGATCGAAGGCGTCAAGGCCGGGCAGAAACCCAACGCTTATCTTGCCCTCTTCGGCGGCAAGGAAACGGCCATCCGCATCCTGGCCGCCGACGACAAGGAACTCACCCTTGAAGTGGGCGGCGGCAAGCTGCCCGTGGCGTGGACCCGTCTGGACCAGCGCAAGGACATGCTCAATCTGGTGAAGGCCTTTGGGAAAGACGATAGCGCCGCAGACGGCCTCCTCAAAGTCGTGTTCCTGCTCGCCAACGAGTTCATCCAGGAGGCCACTGACGAGTACTGGAAGGCAACCGAGCTCAAGCCGCCTGAAGACGACGAGAACGTTGAGGCGGTGCGGCGGTTGCTGAAGCTGTAAAGGAGGCAAGGATGTGCTACGAGCGTAGCGCAACCCTCCGGGTTGCGGCGCAAGCCAGAGGCTTGCGCTACGGGCGTTGTCTAGTGTGTGCGGCTGTCTGGGCGCTGAGCATTGGGCTGGGCACGGCGGGCGAAGCCGCGGGCGTGGTCAGCCACATCAAGGTGCTCTCCGACAAAGTTGAAGACGTCTCGAGCCTCGAGGCGTGGCAGAAGGCCTGCATCAAAGAGGGTATGAGCGACGAACAGAAAGCCATGACAGTCTGGCAGACAGTCTTCAAGTTCCAGCACCAGGACAGCCCGCCGGTGGAGTTCCTCCATAACGAGAACTTCATCCAGGACGTCATCAAGATCTTCAATGTGTACGGCTACAGTTTCTGCGGCGTCGCGACGGGTGACACGGAGGCGCTCGCGCGCCAGGCTGGGCTGAAGGCGCGCGGCTGGACGATTTCCCGGCACGTGGTTTCCGAAATCTGGTGGGGCGAGGCGTGGCATCTGCTGGACGGCTCGCTGATCACCTGCTTCCCCAAGGCCGGCGGGCAGCCCGCGGGAGTGGAAGAGATCATCGCCGGCGTGTCGGAATGGCTGGACAAGAACCCCGGCCTGAAGGGCAACGACGCCAAGCTGCGGGACTTCCAGTTCAAAGGCCCGGGCTGGAAGAAAGGGCCGGAGATCCTGATGCAGTGCCCGACTTATTCCGCCGATGGCTGGCTCCCCGCCTACACTCACGGCTGGTACTCGACGATGCAGGAATACGACGGCTCAACGAAGTTCCTCTACGAGCCGGGCTATTCGGTCGGCTACCAGGTGAACATCCAACTGCGCAAGGGCGAGCGGCTCACGCGCAACTGGTCGCACAAGGGCCTGCACATCGGCCTGGGCGGCGAAGCGCCCGGCTGCCTCAACATGAAGGTCGGCGAACAGTCCCTGCGCTACACGCCCAAGTACGGCGACCTGGCCAACGGGCGCGTGGGCAACGGGACCCTGGAGTACGATGTGCCGCTGGCTGACGGCAGCTTCAAGCCGGGCGCGCTCAGCGTCGAGAACCTGGCGTGCAAGAGCGAAGACCACGCGGCGCCGGCCCTGCATCTGCAGCCCGGCGCGGTCGAAGGAACGCTCATCCTCCGCATGCCGAGCAGCTACGTGTATCTGGGCGGCGAACTGGCGTGCCAGGCCGTGGTCGGAGCCGGCGGCGAAATCAGCGCTTCCTTGTCCGACAATAACGGCCTGGATTGGAAGGATCTGGTTAAGGTGATGGCCTCCGGCGCACAGAAGGTGGACTTGAAGCCCTTCATCTTCCGCCGCTACGACTATCGCCTGAAATTCGTGTTCAAGGGCCAGGGCACGGGGTTGGAGACGCTGAAGCTGACGCACGACATCCAGCACTCCCAGCGGCCCTTGCCGGCCCTCGGCCAGGGCGCGAACACCATCACCTTCAGCGCGGGGCCGCAGGAAGGGACGATCACCATCGAAGGCAGCACCAACCCGGCCAACCAGGGAAAGCAGCTCACGATCCAGGATTTCCACCCGCAGAGCCACAACATCTCCGGCAACGAATTGCCCATCCAGGGTTCTCAGGGAGACATCACGTTTCCCCTTGCGACGCCCGGCGACATCGTGCGCCTGCGCCTCGGCGCCTTCTACCGCGCGCGCGATGCCAAGGAGGGCTGGGAGATGCAGGTCTCCTTCGATCGCGGCCAGACGTTCAGGACTATGGACAGCCTGCCCGGCGAAACAGGCCGGGGCGTGGTGAAGTTCATCACATACTCGGAGATTCCGCCCGGAACCAAAGCCGCGCTCGTCCGATACACGGGCACGAAACGCACCGCCTGTTTGCTGATGAACCTGCGGATTGACGCGGACTACCTTGAACCGCACGGCGGCTTCCGGCCCGTGAAGGTAACCTACAATTGGGAAGAACAGGGGCAGGACAAGCAGGATGTCCATGTGGCCAAGCAGGCGCAGGAGACGTACACAATCAACTGCGCAAGCAAGCCAACCATGAAGTCCGTGGTCTTGGAGTTGGCTGAATAGGGTGGCGTCGCATTCAATTTTCAGCGGTTGCGTTGCTTCCATTCTTCCCATACTTCCCATTCCTCCCATAGAAGCAGTACGGTCTACGAATTTGGCGATCACCGTGCGGCGTCCCAGGCCTCAAGCCGGGTACGCTGGGCAGAAACAGGTTGGATTTCGCCCGCGCCCAGCTTAACTTGGATTCGCGTTCGACAGGGGAGAAGACGATCTTGAAGACCGCAGCATACCGTTCCATAGCCGCGAGCGCGTCGGTGTTGTTCTTTGTAGCCAACGCAACTTGTGCCGAAGCGCCGCGCTCCAAGGGCCGCAAGCCCGACGTATGGATGATGCCGCCGAGCGACCCCGATGGCCACTGCTTGAGGGAGTTGTTCCTGCATCCCGAGCAGTGGGAAGAAACACGCTCTCTGATCAATGTGCTCGGCTACGCCATTCAGAAACTGGACAAGCAGTACACGGACGACGAACTGCGGCAGTGGTTGCCGATGGTCGGGAAATGGGGGCTGCAGCTTGGGCTGGAGGCGGGCGCGGTCAAGCCCTGGGGCCCCACTGGCGCCAAAACGTTCGCGGCGCAGCGTCCGATGTGGGAGAGATTCCAGGCGCTGGGGGGCAAGGTTGCGGCCCTCGCGATGGATGAGCCGTTGTGCTGTGTGCGCAAAGATCTGAAGAAGCCCGACGAATACGCCGTCGAGGAAACGGCACAGTTTATCGCGCTGGTGCGCCAGGCCTGGCCGGAGACACGCATCGGGGACGTCGAGCCGTATCCGTTCTTCCAGCGCGACGAATTGACTGCCTGGATTGACGCCTTGCAGGCGAAGCTCAAGCAGATGAATGTCCGCGGCCTGGATTTCTTCAGGCTGGACGTGGACTGGAACCATTTTACGATCGGCAACAGCATTTATCAGGGCAACTGGCCGGATGTCAGAAAACTCGAACAGGCTTGCCGGCAACGCAAGCTGCCGTTCAGCCTGATCTACTGGGCGGCCGACTATAACCGCCTCGACCGCCTGCACCTTGCGGACGATGCGACTTGGTACGTCTCGATCATGCGCCAGGGGAACGACTATGCCTTCGTGGATGGCGCTCCGGACGAGTACGTGATCGAGAGCTGGGTAGGCGCCCCCTTGTCCGTGGCGCCCGAAACCAGCGAGTGGACCTTTACGCGCTCGGTGCGGGACTTCTGCAAGCGGTTCGTGAAAGCAAGATAAGGTTCACCACAGAGGCACAGAGACACAGAGAAGGGAAAGATTTGGGCTTTTCCAAAATCCAAAATCCTTCTCTGTGTCTCTGTGCCTCTGTGGTGAGTTGTTTAAGTCAGCGCCCTTCCATGCCGGCGCCGCCTTCCTGAAACATCGGCAGGTAGCGGTAGGGCAGTTCGAGCGACAGGACGGAAAGCGCGACGAAGACCCCGCCGTAGGAGTCCTGCCAACTCCCGTCTGAACTTTGGGAGCGCACCAGGGTGTCGGCCATAGCGGGATACCACTTGGCCCATTCGGCGCCGCCATGCTGGAAGATGGCTATGGAAGCGTAGAAGACTGAGTAGGCGAACCAGCCGCCGAAATACGGATCGTTCTCGCGGCTCGGCAGACGGCTCATGATGTTCTTGATGCCCTTGTCGTACTTGGGGTCGGTATACAGGCCCAGGGCGCCGAGCATGTACATGCCCGCGCCGGTCGTGGCGATGGAGCCGCTGCCGGAGCCGCGTGCGTGCCAGTTGTAGGCATACCACCCGCTCTCGTTGGTCATGGCCAGCAGGTACTTCTTGGCCTTGTCAATCACCTGGCCGCGCACCGCCACGCCGCAGGATTCGGCCGCGCGCAAAGCCGTGACCTGCATGACGGCAATGGCGCCGGAGCCGTCGTCGTTCATGGCGGCGCTGGGCGTGCTGTTCCAGCCGCCATACTGGTTCTGGCAGCCCTCGATGCTGTGCACGGCGCGCTCCAGGGCCTCCTTGACCCGCCCGGCAAGGGCCTCATCTTTGATCATCCCGTGCGCCTGCGCCAGGAATTGGGTGGCGAAACCATGGCCGTACATGCCGGACGCCCCATAGCCGCTGTTTTCGGAGATGAAACCGTTCTTGGAACTGCTGCGCAGCAGGTAGTCGAGCGCGGCGCTGATATTCCGCGAGTAGGGGCCCTCATGCGGGGTGCTGCCCGCGGCCAGCCAGGCCAGCCCCGCCAGGGCCGTCGCGGCGCATATATAGGACGACTTGAGGCTCCCGTTGCGATCCTGGTTCTTGGCGAGCCAGCGGCAGGCGGCGTCAATACTCTTGTCAATGCGCTCAGTGACCTCAGGTTCCTGCGCGCCAAGGGGCGCGAACAACCTGGGATCGCCTTTGTCGGGCTCAGCCGCACCCACGGTGAGTGACAGGAGCAAAGTGAGCACCAACGCTGTTGGCCGTGCCACCGCTGCGGCCAGTCCGAACTTCTCAACACAGAGGACACAGAGGAACGCAGAGGGGACTGGAATGAACGGATTTAATGTTCTTTCCATTCTTTTTTCCTCTGTTTCCTCTGCGTCCTCTGCGTCCTCTGCGTTGAATGGGTGGTGACAAATGCAGTCTAGTCCTCGATCACATCCTTTGGCGCGAGCTTCCACTTCAGCACCATGCCACCGGTCTCGAAGCGGCCCTTCAAGGCGGCAATCCCTGCCTTCTTCAACGTGTAGTCGCCCTGTGGGTCACCGGCCAGTTCGCCGATCAGCGCTCCGCAATCCGGTTCGTGCCCCACCAACATCACACTCTCCGGCAGGGGCGCCTTCTTGCGCAATGCAGCCTGGAGGCTGGCGAGGGTTGCGCCGCACGCCAGCGCCCCAAGGGTGCTTACCTGCACGCCCAGCACTTGGCCGGCGATCTCAGCGGTCTGCCGCGCACGCACCAGCGGGCTGGTCCAGATGGCCTCCACCTCAAGCTTCTTCTTGTCGCGCAGGGCTTCGAGAACGGCTTGAGTGCGTTGCTTGCCTTCATCGGTCAAGGGTCTGGCAGCGTCGTCCCCGTGCCATTCCTCGCGTGTGCCAGCCTTGCCATGCCGCAGTATGTAAAGAAGCATCAGGAACCCTCTCCGCAAATCGCCCTTGCACAACCCGCTTTGTCTATATACCACAGAGGGCATGGACATGAAGCGTCTATTTGCGTTCGTTGCTTTCGCAGTCTGGGCCGCAGGGCTGCCGGGGCCTTGCGCCGAGGAGCAGGGGGAACTGGTGATCGCGCCGCGCGCAGCTCCCGACAACCGGGACCTGGCCGCCTTGCGCACGAAGCTGCGCAGTCCGGATTTCGCGCAAGTGCAGGCGGCGGCGCGGGAGCTGGCGGGAAGCCGGAATGCAAAGGCCGTTCCGCTTCTCTGGGCGCTCTTCAACGACGGCGATGCGGAACGGCGCATGCTGGCGGTGCGCAGCGTCGGCGGGTTGGGGCTGGCGGGTCAGGAGGACAACCTCGTCCGCGTGGCCACGGGTGAACGCTACCAGGCCATCCGCCTGGCTGCGGCCGAAGAGCTGGCGCGGCTGGAAACGCCGGACAAGGCGGCTGCCCGGCTGGCCAAGGTGGCGGAGGAGAAAACGCTGCCGCCTTTGTACCGCTGGCGTGTGTTGCAGGCGCTGGCACAGGTCAAAGGCAAAGTGGCGGCCGAGTGCCTCAGGTTCTGGCTCAACGGCCCGCAGCGCGACATGGCGGTGGCCGCGGCCGAAGGGCTGGCGCGGCTGGGTGACCTGGGCCAGGCGGACGTCTTGGTTAAGAACCTGGGCGCCAACGATGCGGAGCTGGACCCGGCGGTGGTCGAGGCACTCGAAAAACTTACCGGACAGCAGTACCGCCATGACCTTGTAAAATGGAGTGAGTGGCTGAAGGCACGGCCTGCGCTGCCGCAGGCGCCCGCCGCGGAGAGTTCCGCGAACCCGCCTGAGGACGGATATCCGGGACCGCAGACGGGCACCGAGGGCTGGTGGGACGTGGTCCTGGTCTTCGACACGACGGGCAGCATGACCAGGATCTGGCCGGCGCTCGACAGCGCGCTCAATGCAGTCCTGGCCGAACTGGCCAAGCAGGTCTCCGGCTTGCGCCTCGGTTCGGTGCGCTATCGCGCGGCCGTGCCGGAGTTGTCGCTGACTTACATGGTCAAACCGGACCCGCTGACGCGGGACTTCGCTCACGCCCGCGAAGTCATGCGGGATGCGTTGTTCGGGGGCGAGTCCGGAGGCCTGCACCTTGGCCTGGACTGCGCCCTCAAGACCATGCTGTGGCGCGCCGCGGCCCACAAGATGATCGTCCTGATCGGCGACACCTCGCCGGATCAGGCAGGCCTGAAGTCCGGCTTGCAGGCGGTCCGCGAAGCCTGGCGCTACGACGGGATCCTGGTCAACACGGTCTTCGTGAGGAGTGAGCACGGCAGCGAACACGCGGCGACCTATCGCAACTTGGCGCTGGCAGGATCAGGGCATTATTTTGAGTTCGACAAAACCGAGAAACGGCTGGTAGACAAGGAGAACCCCGGCGCGCCGCAGGCAGACTCGCCAGCCCAGCTTGCCGCGAAGTGGCTGACGGCCAGAAAGTGATTTCGGATTTTCGATTTTAGATTTTCGATTGCACAGCAAGCCTTACTTCACGGGCACCAGTTCCTTTTGCGCTTCGGCATGCTTTTCGCCGCCGGGACCGAATGCTTTTTCGGCCGAGCGGTTAAGGTGGAACTTGGTCTGGTGGCAGCCGGAGCAGTCCTGTTCCAGGCCGAAGGATGGGCTCTTGCGCATGATCTGTGCGCGCTCCCCGAGACTGCTCAGCTTCACGGCGTCGGGCAGCCTGATCTCCTCAACCTTGTCCGTGGTATGGCAGTAGAGGCAGGCCACGCGGAAACGCTCCGTTTCCTGCCGGCATTCGCGCAGGACCTTCTGCCGCGGAGTTTCTTTGATGCGGCGGTCAAGCAACTTGGAATCGCGAATATCGCCCAGTGACGGCATGTCTGTCTGGCAGGCAACGGCGGACAGGAGCAGAAGAAGAGGCAATGCCCGCGCTGCGTACAGCGGGCGAGAGGCCCGCCGTTCCTGAAGGTGCTTCTCCGTGTCCATTTCGCGATTTTCGCCGGAAGACAGGAATTTTCAAGCAACTTGCTCCAACAAATGGCCGATAATATCCAGTAGCGCAGGCATCCTGCCTGCATTGTGGTGCAGGCATCTTGCCTGCATCCGCGGCAGGGCAGGCTGGAAGCCTGTGCTACGGCACGGCTTGCGGTTGCTATTTTGCCGCAATTGCTTTCTAATGTGGCTGGGAAAGGGTCTGGAGTGCTGGAGTATCTTGGTTTTCGCGCCATCGCCGGTTTGACGGGCATCCTGCCCGGCGCGTGGCAGTACGCCATAGCGCGCCGCGTGTCCGACGGCTGCTACCTGCTGGACCGCCGGGGGCGGGAGGAACTCATTGGGAACTTACGGGGCGTGCTGGGGCCCTCCGCGCCGCCGGCGCTGGTCCGGCATGAGGCGCGCGGCGCGTTTCGCTCGTTTGGAGCGTACTTGTGCGAATTCTTCGGGCACGAGCGGCTCTGCGGGCGCTTCATAGATGAGCATGTGGTGGTGCTGGGCCGCGAGAACCTCGAAGCTGCGCTGGGCCAAGGGCGCGGCGCCATGTTCTGCTCGGGCCATTATTCGAACTGGGAATTCGGCGCGAGCATAGTTGCGCACCTGGGCTACCCGATCACGATTGTAGTGCAAATGCACGCCGATCCGCGCGTCGCCGGCCTCTTCGTCCAACAGCGCCGCAGAGTGGGCGTGCAGGTGGTGGGCAGCCAGCATGGCGCCAAAGGCGCGCTCAAGGCCCTGCGCCAGAACCAGACCGTGGCGCTGATGGGGGACCGGCGGACCGGCGGGCCGGGGATCCCGGTGCGCTTCTGCGGGCGCCAGACCTGCCTGCCGCAAGGCCCCTGGCGCATTGCCCTGATATCGGGCGCGGCGCTGCTCCCCACGTTCATGCACCGGCGCTCCAATGACTCCTTCACCCTGGAGATAGGCGCAGCTCTCCAAGCGCCTGCCGAGGGCACGCTGCAAGAACGCATGGCCTGTCTGGCTCAAGCTTGGGCGGACCGCTTCGCCGCGTGCTTGCGCGCGGACCCCAGCCAATGGGCGGCCTTTCGGAGCGTATGGTACGAGGAAACTGCCGGCGCCGGGCTGGAAACACCCAGCGCGCCGGCCGGCGAACAAACATGCATGGCAGTGGGGGGGAGCACGAGTGAAGAGGCAGGGAAATGAACCAGCAAGTATTCTCGTCAGGCCGCGGCGTCTGCGCCATCATCCCGTGCTACAACGAGGCCGGGACGATCGCCAGGATTGTGCGCCTGGCCAGCGAGCACGTGGAGAAGGTCCTGGTTGTAGATGACTGCTCCAAGGATGGAATAGGCGCTGAGTCGCGGGCGGCCGGCGGGATCGTGCTGGCCCATCCCAGGAACATTGGGAAGGGGGCCGCGTTGAAGACCGGCTTTGCGGCGGCCGCGCAAATGGGCTTCAAGGCCGCGGTCACGCTGGATGGCGACGGTCAGCATGACACCACCGAGATACCTCTTTTCCTGGAAGCCTACGCGCGCGGCGACTGTGACATTGTGCTGGGCAACCGCATGTCCGACACGCGCATCATGCCCTGGCCGCGGCGCGTGGCCAACCGCCTCACTTCCTGGGCCATCAGCCGCATGGTGGGCGTGCCCATGCATGACACGCAGTGCGGCTTCCGGCTCATCGGCCTGGATTTCTGGAAAGCGGTGCACCTGGATTCCTGCCGCTTCGATCTGGAATCGGAAATACTGATCAAGGCCTGCCGCGCGGGCGGCCGCATTCGCGAGGTGCGCGTGCGCACGATCTACTTCGGCACCAACAAGAGCAAGATCAGCCCGCTGCCGGATACGATACGTTTTCTGCAACTGCTGTGGCGTTGCCGCAACGCGTGACGCGTGACGAGTGGCGGGTGACGGGTGATGAGTGAGAGGTGAGAAGAGAAATGTTCGCGCGCTTGTTGTGCTATGGCATAACTCCCATGCCTCCCATAATTCCCATCAGACACGCCGTCGCGTGCTGTTCCATTTCAATTTCCATAGATGATTGCCAATGAGCGACACTCTGGAAGAGATGATCGAATACGACATCCGGCGGCGGGGGATAAGAGACGAGCGCGTGCTGGACGCTTTGCGCCGCATAGACCGCAAGGCCTTTGTCTCGCAGATTGACTTGGCGCGCGCTTACGAGGACAGGCCGCTGTGCCTGAGCTACGGCCAGACGGTTTCCCAGCCTTACATCGTGGCGGCCATGACCGAGACCCTGGCGCTGACGGGTTCCGAGCGCGTCCTGGAAATCGGCACGGGCTCGGGATACCAGACTGCTCTTCTGGCCTGTCTGTCCAAGGAAGTGTTCACCGTAGAGCGCATCGAATACCTCGCCACCACGGCCGAAGACAGGCTGCTCGGCATGGGCTTCTCAAACATCCATTTTCGCCTGGGGGACGGTTCGCGCGGCTGGAGCGAGCACGCGCCTTATGACCGGATCATCGTCACGGCCGCCTGCCCCAATCTGCCTCCATCGCTTGCGGACCAACTGGCTGAAGGCGGCAGACTCGTCGCGCCGGTGGGGCCGCCGGCGGCGCAGAACCTGATCATTGGCACGAAGAAAAAGGGCAAACTGGAGACCCATGCCGGCATGGCCTGCATCTTCGTCAAGTTGATCGGCAGCGAAGCCTACGCGCCCGAAGACTTCCACGGTGGAGCGGCGTGCGCCTTGCCCGCTGAACGTGGCACGTGAGGCCGCCCCGCTCAAGCCGCTGGCCCCATCTCAAGGACCTCCTGACGCTGGCCTATGCGTTGTGCGTAGGCTGGCTGAGCGTCTGGGTGGTCTCGTTCGCGCCCACCGAAGGCCCGCCCATTGCGCCCTATCTCCCCGCGGATGCCTGGCTGGTGGTGCAGACTCGCAGCGCCACCGAGTTGCTGCGCGCGTTCTGCGATAACAGTGCGCTGCAAGCGTTCCTCAATGACAGCGATGTCAATGAGTTCTGGGCGCCTCTGGCCAGACGCGATGAGCTGCTGTCAAAGCTGCGCCAGGCCCCGGCCCTGGTGCGCTGGCTGTTCCCGCCTGAACTCGCAAGTCTGGACCCTCTGATCGGCCATGAATGCGTTGTCGCTGGGAACGCGGGGGGCCCGCAGCCTGGGAGCGCCGGCGTCCCGCCGGCCTCGCCAGAAGAGAATAAAGCCGAATCTGCCGGCGAGACGCCGGCGCTCCCAGTTGCCGGCGAGACGCCGGCGCTCCCAGGCACGCCGCTCCTGTTCTTCACCCGCCTATCAGGTTCGCGCGGACACCTGGTGCGCCTGGGTGCGTGCTTCGCCAAACTGCCACGCAACGTGCGGTTCTTCGACATTGGCGGCGGCTTGGCCGCATTAGGCTTCAACGGCGCAGAACCTGAGTGGCGCGGGCTGTCAGCCTGCGCGGACCGCAAAGCGATTCTCGGCAAAGAGAGACTCAGCCAGGCGAGCACGGCACTGCTGCTGGCCAGGTTGACCATGTTCCCCTCCAACGCGCCGGCGCCGCACAAGCGGCTGGCTTCCGCATATCCGCAGTACGAGCAGTTGCGCGCTGCGAAACTGCCGGAAGCGGTCCTGCGCGCGCTGCTCCAACCGCCCGGCGCACTGGAGATGTGCAGTCTCAGCCAGCCGCCGGCAGAAATCAGCTTGGACATTTTTTCGACAGCGCAGGGCTTCGCGGCGCGGGGGAATCTGCAGGGCCTGGCGCTGCCGGTTCCAGCCACTCCGGATGCCTGGGCTGCTGCTGGGAGCGCGGGCGTCCCGCCCGCTTCCGGGGTGGAACTCTTTGCCGAAGCGTTGCTGCCCGTGGATCTCAAAGCACTCTTTCTCAATTACCTGGAGAGCGAGATGCGCCTGGTCAGGGATGAAGCCGCATTGATCCGCGGCCAACGCCGCTGGAGCCATCGCTTCAGCCAACTGCGGGAGGCCGGTGTGGATCTGGACCGCGATCTGTGGCCTGCCCTGGGGCATAAGCTCTATCTCACGGTCAGTCCCGATCCTCTGGACGTAGCCGGCTATGCGCTGCTGCGCGCCAATGTTCCTCTTGACGGCGCCAAGGCGGAAGTGCGCGACGCCGCGGCCGAGTTGATCCGGCAGCGCTGGGACGGCTACGTTTTCGACGGCCCGGTTCCGCCCCACGAAAAACCTCCTTACGTGAAACTGGCCCACGATGAACTGTGTGACAAGTACGTGCTGAATACCGGACAACTCATGGCGCCGGGGTGGATCGTCTCCCGGCACGGGCTGTACTTTACCTCAAATGCAGGGCTTAATGTGGTGCGGGATCCGTCGTCCCTGCGCGAGCCGCAAGCGCGCGGCGCGGCCAGCCTGCCTGCACCGCCGGGCGGCGCGCCGGCGCCCTGCTTCTTTTTGCGTCTCGACGGCCCGCGCCTGGCGCCGACGATCGAGCGGCTTATGACGCTGCATTTTGACGAGTTGGAAGAGAAGATGCAATCCGGCGAATTTCTGGAACGGTATCCGGACGCCGCACTTCACATCCGCCTGGCAGTGAAGATAGCCTGCTTGATCGGCGGCGTGAAAGCCGAGGTGCGGCCGGAAACGGGCCAGGATGGCGCAACGGTGGAACTGGAGTGGACCCCGAGCATTCTGCCCGCGCCCACGGCGGAAAAAGCGGAAGCAGCGCCGCCGCGAGAGTAGTCCTCAAATGCGCGTAACCGTTCAGTCCGAGCCGCGACCGTGAGGGAGCGGAAATTGCCGCTTGCTTACGCGCGCGGCTCGGAGACTGCACGGCCATGTTCATTTCTGTTTCTGTTGGCCGCCCCCCGCCGGCGGCTGACCACCCTGCGGGTGTTCGGCCTTCAGCAGTTCGTGCAACTTGTTGTGCTGCTCTGGGGTCAAAATGTTTGCAAAGGGCCCATGGCCGGGTCCGCCGCCACCCCCGCCAGCCTTGCCAGCTCCACCACCACCCTGGCCGGCTCCACCACCACCCTGGCCAGCTCCGCCACCGCCCTTGCCGGGTCCGCCACCACCCTGGCCGGGTCCGCCGCCGGCCTGGCCGGAACCATCGCCTGGGTGTGCCGTGAGCCAGTCCTGAACCTTCTGCTTTTGATCGTCGGTCAGGTTCAAATCCTGCGCGTGTGCCAGGATGAACTTGCCGATGACTTCAGGCGGCGGCGGGCGGTGCCCCTGGCTTGGTGCGCCACCGTTGCCTCCCCCGGCGTCCCCGCCAACTGCGACACCGGCGGGCAGTACCAGAATGCCTAACACCAACACAATCCAGGCTGTGTGTTTCATGGGTCTGACTCCTTTTCCAAAAGCCCTTTTACCTTCGCCGTTCCATCCCCTGTTCTCATAAACGCGGCGTTACAGGTATCGTACACAGGGAATCTGAGAAATGCAAACTTGCGCCTTCGCAGGTACAGCGCCAGAATCCGAACATTCTGTGTGGACTGGCAGGCGCCCAGTCCGTTTAAGCTGTTGTGAGGTAACGGCCGGAGGGACCACATTGGCTGGCAAACCGGAGAGTGCGGCACGATTGCAGGAGCGTCTCGCCGGCGGCGACAAGGACGCGCTCGCAGAGCTGTTCTCGCTGCACCGCGAACGCTTGCGGCGGATGGTGGAGCTGCGGCTCGATCGCCGTCTCAATGGCCGCGTGTCCGCCTCGGACGTCCTGCAGGATGCTTACCTGGAAGCGCTGAAGCGCTTGCCGCACTACCTCGACAAGCCCGAAATGCCCGTTCTTCTGTGGCTGCGCATGGTCACCGGCCAGCGCCTCACGGACCTCCACCGGCAGCATCTGGGCGCCGAAATGAGAGATGCGGGCCGCGAGGTGCCGCTATACCGTAACGCGATGCCGCAGGCGACAACGGTGTCGCTGGCGGCGCAGCTTGCGGCGGGGCTGGAGTCTCCGAGCCAGGCGGCCATCCGCGGCGAAGCGCTGGCACAGCTCGAAGCCGCCTTGGACAAGATGGAGCCTCTGGACAGGGAAGTGCTGGTGTTGCGCCATTTCGAAGAGCTCAGCAACGACGAGGTCGCGGAAGTACTGGGGCTCAAGAAAGCCGCGGCCAGCAACCGGTATGTGCGCGCCTTGCAGAGGTTGAGGGACGCCTTGGCGGGCATGCCGGGCTTCCTTGAGAGCTAACCAGAACTATTCACCGCAGAGGCGCGGAGAACGCAGAGTGAACTGGTGAACCTGATAATCCAATCCCCCTGCTGTTCTCTGCGCTCTCTGTGTCTCTGCGGTGAATAATTTGGTCTAAGGAGCACGTATGGGCGAATGCGAGGCCGAGCGCGATCCGGTTGATCTGGTCGCGGAGGAGTTCGCTCAACAGTGCCGGCGAGGCGCGCAGCCGTCGGTCGGTGAATATGCGGAGCGCTATCCCGCTTTGGCGGAGCAGCTTCGCGCCCTGCTCCCTTCCGTCTTGATGATGGAGGAACTCAAGCGGCACAAAGAGGCGGATGCCGCGCTGCCGGGCGGCGCCGGCATCGAGTGGCTTGGCGACTACCGTATCCTGCGGGAGATCGGCCGCGGCGGAATGGGAGTAGTCTTTGAGGCTGAACAGAAGACTCTCGGACGGCACGTGGCGCTGAAGGTCCTGCCGAAGCACTCCCTGCTCGACCCGAAGAGTCTGCAGCGCTTTCAGCGCGAAGCACAAGCGGCCGCCCAACTCCATCACACCAACATCGTGCCGGTATACGGGATCGGTGAGGCCGAAGGGCTCCATTACTTCGTCATGCAGTACATCCAGGGCCAGGGACTGAATGAGGTCCTGGACTCATTCAGAGAACAGCGGCCGCTGCCAGCGGCAACGGGCGGCGGCGCGGGCCGTCGTGCAACGCCCGTGCCGGCCCCGCCATGCGGGCAGGCCTCATCAGACAACCTATACTGGCGCTGGGTGGCGCAGGTTGGCGTGCAGGTGGCTGACGCGCTTAACTACGCTCACAACCAAGGCATTCTCCATCGCGACATCAAGCCCGCCAACATCATCCTCGATACTCTGGGCACCCTCTGGATCACCGACTTCGGCCTGGCCAAGTTCGCTCACCAGGCTGACCTGACTGCCCCCGGCGACATCCTCGGCACCTTGCAATACATGGCGCCGGAGGCGCTGCAGTCGCAGGCCGACGCCCGCAGCGACGTTTGCAGTCTGGGGCTGACTCTCTATGAACTGCTCACGCTGCACCTGCCGTTCAGTGACACCAGCCCTGCCGCGCTGCTGCGCCAGATCAGCGAGAAGGAACCTGCGCGGCCCCGGCAGATCAACCCGGCGATCCCCCTCGACTTGGAGACCGTGATCCTCAAGGCCATTGCGCGCCACCCCGAACAGCGCTATCAGAGCGCTGCCGCCCTGGCTGACGATCTGCGCCGCTTTCTGGACGACA
>Ga0187861_10001655_pt1 | contig 22513 bp, 20 predicted proteins | sample June2016WEW_10_1_3_FD_132986 | JGI IMG/M metagenome (GOLD analysis project Ga0187861, IMG submission 132986) | Peatland microbial communities from SPRUCE experiment site at the Marcell Experimental Forest, Minnesota, USA - June2016WEW_10_100 | ecosystem: Environmental > Terrestrial > Soil >...
CCTAAACCTTGACCTCAACCTTAATTCCATATAATTTGACATGCAGGGCATTTTTTTTTATAGTTAATTTTGTGCCGGAGTGGTGAAACTGGTAGACGCACGGGACTCAAAATCCCGCGGGGCATAAACCCCATGTCGGTTCGATTCCGACCTCCGGCACCAATTTTTTCAATTAGTTAGGCTCCCGCCAGAGGCCTTGCTTTTTCTACTAAAAAGAGCCCGTCTGAACATCGTCTGAACTTTCAGAAGTTTTTTGCACGGATAAGAATAAATCCAGACGCTTCATTGCATCCACCGCGTCGGCCTGATCCACGGTATTATAGCGGGTAAACATAGCGAGAGTCTTATGGCCGGTCAATTTCATGATGACCGTTTGATCAACCCTGGCTTTTCTCATGTTGGTATTAAACGTATGACGCAAGTCATGAGGGTGAAAGTTTTCGATCCCGGCCCTCTCTAAAGCCTTGTTAAACCCCTCCCTGAACTCCTTAATAGGCTTTCCCCTGTAGGTAAACACAAAATCGTGTTTAAGGTTTCTAACCTTTCCGGCCCTTTTGAATATGTCCAACAGCACGTCGTTGAAATAGATGCGTCTCGGTTCGGAGTTTTTCGTGTCCTCCGGTTCAAGATCAAGATACCCTTCCTGCATGTTTACCTTCTTCCAGGTCAGCTTTAGAATTTCGCCCCGCCTCATACCCGAATAATATGCAAGGCTGATTATGGGCTTTAAATAAGCTGGAAGCTCAGCAAGGAGCCGGTTAAATTCGTCACCGGATAAAATCCGATCCCTTTTATTATCCTCTTTTAGCATAGTCACCTTCCAGCAGGGGTTCTTCAAAACCATATCTTCCCTGATTGCGAGGTTGAAAACCCTCTTCATCAGGGCAACCGTTCGATTGACGGTCGCTGATTTATAATTCGAACCGAATCTATGCTTTGACTTAAGCATTTTATCCTGGAAGCTCTCAACCATGCTGGGCTTGATCTTGTCGGCTGCCATCTTGCCGAAGTATCTCTTCAAGGGTTTCGATTTTTCGACATCCGTGTTGTAAGACCGTTTCTTCTTCGCGACCGGGAGTTCGAGGTACCAGGCCATAAGCTCATCGAATGTGTACTGGGGCTTCGGTATTTCTGGGGCAATTTCTTCTAAATATTTCTTTTGCTCCCATTCCACTTCTTTTCTTGCGAGTTTCTTTCTTGCTACCCTGGCTGATTTACCTGCCACTTCCGTCTTGTACTTTGGGCGCCTGATAAGTTTTCCAGAGTTTTTGGGATCAGGAACATTCCTGAAACCGATTTGATACTGGATTACCTTTTTGCCTGTCCGTTTGTCTGTGTAAATGGGCATTTTCTACCTCCTTATTGGAGGCACGTAACGCAGCGCTCATGAACCACCCCCTTCCATTTCAAAGATTGGAGGTTAGAGTATCACGCTGCGACGGCCTAGTCAACGTTGTTTCCCGTTAAACCTTCGATATATTTATCGACCTCAGATTCAAGCCAAAAATTCTTTCTTCCCCCTTGCTTTACGGGCTTCAAAGGAAAGGTTTCTTCGTGTAGGCGGTTTCTAATGGTTTTCGGTTTCAAGGCTATTTTTTCTGACAACTGACGTATGTCTATTAATCTGGTACCCATTTGTGATCCTTCCTTTTACGCACCTTCTCCCGTCTTGAGGGCAAAGACACATTTTTTGGGAGTCAACTCATTAACAAGATCATGATTAAGTTGTTCAACTCCAGAATCAATATGTCTATCTATTGAAATTTAAAGATATATTTGGTATTAGTTATCTATTCGAGGATCAAACTGGGTATACTTCTTTATGTTTCTTAAGCTAAGATGGCATGGAATTGACGAGGTTGGACCGTACCGTGTGAAATCGGTTAACGTTTTGTTGTCACCCGATGGGGTTGATCGTTTAGAGATGGTGAAGCTGCGACACGATGTCCCCTATAGCCAGATCATAAGGCGGGCGATTTTTTATCTAAAGGAGTCCACTTGGAAACGTTACAAAGAGTGGGTCGAGATAGAGACTTACGATGAACCCCTTCCTAAATACAAGGGTTACACCATAAGGGAGCAGTTAGATAGGAAAGTGGAAGAGGCGCTTCGAAGGCCTGGGTTTGAGCCGGGAATTCAATTCCTGGAGCACGGACCTGAGAAGAAAGTCCGAGTCTGTTTCCGAATGACGATTGGAGACATAGCTTTCCTAAGCCGGATATCAAAGGGAAAGGCAAGCCTTAGCGAGTGTGTGGGTCATTTGATTAGAAAGAACATTATAATTTATCGGCGTAAAAGCGGTAAACAGGGACTGCCGTGGATAACAGGGCTGATCATACGATATAAATCTCACAGGAAAATAACCTTTCCGGTCAGGCAAAAAGACGACGAGGCCATGAAAGATTTCATAAAGCGCTACGCGTTAAAGTACAATGAAAAATTGACAAAAAGCGAGATTGTAGAGCTCGCCTATCATTTATTCAAACGGATGGGAAAGGGTCGTCAGCTGAAAATCTTAGAGCAGGAGAAAAAGGAGAGCAGAAAAAGGGGAAAATTTAAAAAGATTTCTGTAAGTATTTCATTTGAGGGAAAGTATCATTGGCAAGAGCACATACCGGTTCGGAAGGAATTGCGGGCTGCTTTATATTCACTGTTGAAAAGCGAGAAATTTGATGATCTTGTCAATGAATAACGGCCGACCGTGACAGGGGTTATCAATAGGGCAACTCCAAATTGTCTGCGCAACAGGGCTTGGGGTTGTCAGTTAAACGACATAACGATTCTAACAATGGATTGGGTAACAGAAGTTCGTAGGGAGGGCCGAGAGATGATATCGAGCAAATTGGATAACCTGCCTCCTCGTCACTATTATTAGGGTACCGGATCGATATATCAATCACAGGGTCCGGACGAAGCTGAAAGGGAGGACCTTGAGTATTGAGTGTGGTGTTGAGAGGATTGCTCAGTATGAGATAGACGAGAGACAATATCAGGATGTTCCCAGACCCCGAAGCCGAGACAATTCAGATTTTAAAGATTGGGGCAATTGAGATGTTAAATAGCAAGAGTGGTTTGACATTTCAAAGAAAAATTGGTTATTATAATGTCGTACTTTCTGATAGTTGATTGTACTAAAATATTATGTAATTATAGAATCCCTATATTTTTTTATTTATTTTTAATTTTTTTCTTGATAAAAATGTTATTTTTTATATAAGATATGTAAATAAGTGGAACGTTTAGCTTCGAGTATTTGTTTGTGCTAATTTTTCCAAATGAGGCAAAGGGGTCATTGTTTGAGGGCTTCGAACTCGACAATCCAAAATCAAAGGAAGAGTGGAAGTACCGGAGTTTCAATGTTAAGTAACAAAGGTTTCTGATAAGGCTTGGGAAATGTAGGGAAGGTTTCCGGGAATGAATCAAACTGAGCAGAATAGAACAAAGAATGAGAAAAAACCTCGTGAGCGGACAAAAACTAGAATTCTTCTTGCCGCCACTAACCTTTTTGGTGAACAGGGTTTCGCTAAGACGACGATTTCCCAGATAGCGCGTAAAGCCGGAGTTACTCCCGGATGTGTTTACAAGCACTTCCAGAGAAAAGAGGAGATCTATTATGTAACTATTTCATACCACATAAAGACGGACATGCCTCCTATGGAGGAAGCACTTTTTGGCATACAAGGCGCTCTAAACCAGTTAAGAAAATATCTGTGGGATTACGTCCGAAGTATGACGGAGAATCGGGAATTTGCCAAGATGGTTTTCCTGCAGATGAAGACATCGCAACATTTCATCCGAACAGAGTCTTATAAGGACGTACAAGTTTTCTACCGGAAGATCATAGATATTTTACAGATGGGCCAAAAATCCGGAGAACTCGATCCGGTTATTAACCCTTACTTTGCAAGAGTATTGGTGTTGGGAAGCCTCGAGCATATAATGATAAGATGGCTCCTCAATGATTGTTCCTTTGATGTGTTCGAGCAGCTGGACGGATGCCTCAAAATAATAGAAGACGGGTTAAGGATAAAGACTTATTCGAAATCGTCCCCCGATAGTGGAGAGTAATCGTCTTCGGATATCCCATCACTTTGTTTGGCTCTACCTTTATTACGATTTCTGTTTGTAAACCTCTAAGAACTTTCGGTTCGTGCAATCTTCCTCTCTTTTTTGCCTGTCACTAGATATCTGCTATCTATTATAATGTAGCAAAGGTGCGTACACGTAATAGTTGGAGCTTGAAGGCGCTCCTTCGGAGCGTCTCACAAGCGCTGATGGTATATAACGGATCAAATTGTTGGTCACGGCACACACCTCTGCCAGTTATCGTTTAAGGGCGGAAAGGTTGTCAACGCGCGCGCCATAGATCTTGGCGGCAAACTGAGGAACAATGTGGCTCGTTTCCTTTCAGTCCAAACGCTCTGGACCTCGCTCATAGACTCGGCCAACATTCACACCTTATTCCTCGGATTTATTCTGAAGTGTAGAAACACTATCTGAATTTAAAATGTCAAAGTCAAAATTCTACTCATAATAAATTCCGCCTCGCCTCTCCAACCAGATAGGCAACCGGGAGTTATCATCATTGAGGCCGACACCCGCTCGTTTCTCCTTCATGGCTCTGACCTTAATCCTATAAAAAATTTAAATATTCAATAGTTAGAAGAAAATTTATATGATATATATAATTCTTTATTTTTTTTTAAATTTTCTCTTGACAAAATAACTTATTTTATATACAAGACATATAAAAATTCTTGCTTAGCACTCCACAAGGCAGAAGGTAGAAAGATTAATCGGAATGAAGTAAGAGATTGGTAAAAAAAAGATCGAGTGGGAGAAGAGAATGATTGGAATAGCATCTTATGGTGCATATATCCCCCTGTGGAGACTAAAAAGAGAGGCGATCTCCGAAGGAGGACGAGGTGAAAAGAGTGTAGGCAATTTTGATGAAGACAGCTTGACAATGGCCGTGTCTGCAACCATCCATTCACTTGAGGGGGTGGATCGAAACAAAGTGGGTGGTCTATTGTTTGCGTCAACAACTTTTCCATACAAAGAAAAGCAGGCCGCAAATATTGTGGCTGCTGCATCCGATCTCCCAAAAGAAATGTTCACCGTTGATGTGGCGAATAGTCTTAGAGGGGGCACCAGTGCTTTCAAATTGGCTGCTGATATGGTCAAAGCTGAGTCAGTTAAAAAAATAGTAGTCGTGGCATCTGATTGCCGTTTAGGGTTTCCTGGGTCAAGTTTTGAGCAAAATTGTGGCGATGGTGCAGGGGCAGTGGTTATTGGTAACACAGATGTTGCCGTCGAGATAGAGGCCGTTCTTTCCGTATATAACCAACTGATTGATATATGGCGTGCAGATGAAGACATATTTATCCGTTCATGGGAAGATAGGTTTGTCCAAGATGGTTATATCAAGACAGTTGAGGAGACAGTTCAGGCCTTTATGAAAAAGTATAAAGTTGAACCCAAAGATATTTCGAAAGCCATTTTTTACACCCCGGATATGAGGGGATTGGGTGAGTTGGCTGTAAAGTTGGGATTTAATCCCAAAACCCAACTTCAGGATCCACTATTTGCAGTAATGGGAAATACGGGAACTGCTTATTCACTGATGCTGTTGATTGCTGCTCTTGAAGATGCAAAAGCGGGTGATAGAATTCTTTGGACAGGGTACGGTGATGGTTGTGATGTCTTTCTCCTTAAGGTAACCGAAGAAATAGAAAGGCTCAGAGGTCAAAAGGGAATACGGAGACATCTGGAATCCAAACAATATATAAAGGATTATCTCACTTATCTGGAGTGGAAGAGATTGCTTAGTCGGAGAGGGATTAAATTGCCCGCTGAGGAAGTTTCAATGACAGCATTAAGGAGGGACTGGGACGAAGTGATACGATTCTATGGGAGCAGATGCAAATCATGTGGGACAATTCAGTTCCCACCCCAAAGAGCATGCACCAAATGTCATACAATCGATAAATTTGAAAGAATTAGACTTTCTGATCAAAAGGCAAAGTTATTCACTTTCACTATCGATTTTGTAACCGATCCCATTGACAAACAGATGTTGGTTTCTGTTGTCGATTTTGATTGTGGAGGTCGTGCAGTTCTAATCATGAGCGATCGAGATCTAAAAAAGATAAAAATCGGCATGCCATTGGAGATGAGTTTTAGAAAGCTCTTTTATAATAAGGAGCAGGGAATTCACAACTATTTTTGGAGATCCATACCAGAAAGGATTCGATAACCGAAGAATCGGGGAGGAGTTATGGAGGGAATAAGAGATAGGGTTGCCATAATAGGTATGGGTTGTACTAACTTTGGTGAACTCTGGGACAAGAGTCAGGACGACCTTATGATCGATGCCTGTAAAGAGGCCCTGGAGGATGCAGGGGTTGAAAGAAAAGATATTCAGGCTGCCTGGTTGGGAACAGCCATGGGTGGCCTCTTAGGGATGAGACTTGCTCGGGCATTGAAGATGGATTACATTCCTGTTACGAGGGTGGAGAATCTATGCACCACCGGAACAGACGCCATGCGGCAGGCCTGTTACGCTGTTGCAGCTGGGCTATATGATCTTGTCCTTGTATGTGGCGTTGAAAAGTTGAAAGACACACCACCCGCTATGGCCGGCAGTCTGGAATTCCCGTACAGTACGAAGGTTGTTCCTGGCCTGCCACCTGCTTCGGGCTATGCCTTGTTAGCGAATAGATACTTCTATCACTATAATATTAGCCCAGAGGAAGGGAAAGAGCTTTTGGCCAAAATAGCAGTAAAAAACCATCATAATGGGAGCTTATCACCCAAGGCCCATTTCCAAAGGGAGATAACGTTGGAACAGGCTCTGAGGGCGCCCATGATTGCCTATCCTTTGGGACTTTTTGACTGTTGTGGTTTGAGTGACGGAGCGGCGGCTGCGGTTGTGACTAGAGCAGATATAGCCAAGAATTTCCGAGACGATTATGTCCTCGTCAAGGCGATTCAGCTTGTCTCCGGTGCATATGAAAGGCCCCTGCAAAATGAGGGAGACTTCGTGCATTTCGAGGAAAATGTTATCGCCGCCAAAAAGGCTTATGAGGAGGCCGGTATCGCGAACCCACGCAAAGAGATTGATGTGGCCAATGTTCATGATTGTTTCACAATCACTGAAATGGTTATTTACGAAGACTTAGGTTTTAGTCCCCGGGGCCAGGCCAAAGAAGATGTCAATGCGGGTACTTTTACTCTAGGCGGGGAGTTGCCGGTGAATACGGATGGAGGCCTAAAATGCTTCGGCCATCCTTTTGGTGCAAGTGGCCTGAGGATGATGTACGAAATATATAAACAACTGCAGGACAAAGCCGGACCCCGGCAGGTGAAAAACGCTCGAATTGGTTTGACACATAATCTGGCCGGTACACCACGTGAGTCTTCTGTTTGTGGAATTTCAATCCTGGGGGGACGAGATTAAAGTGTTTCTTATTTTTTAATGAGATGGGTGGTTGGTAAGGTTAAGATTATCTTATGGACAAGAAAGGAGGAAGGTAAAATGAAAAAAGGATTATTTATTTCTATCTTTATGCTTGCCGTAACGTATGTGGGCGTATTGTTAACAGGGAATGGAGCCATAGCTGCAGAACCTATCGTCATAGGCATAGCTTCATCCTTGGGGTTAGGTACTGGGCAACAATCTATGGATGCAATAAAGATGGTTGTGGAAGAGATTAATAGCAGGGGGGGTATCACAGTCGGATCTTCAAAAAGGCCCTTAAAGGTAGAGACGGTCGATCTACGAGATGCAGAACCAGGAGTGCCTGTAACCGAAGCGCTCTTAGGAATGGAAAAACTCATCATTGGGAAAAAAGCCTATGCTATTTTAGTCGGACCATACAGATCTGAAGCTCTCCTTGCAAGCATGGATCTAATCGCTAAACACAAGGTACTCATGCTTCTCTCCATCGCCATGACGCCCGAGATGGAGAATAAAATTCAGAAAGACTACGAAAGCTATAAATATGTATTTAGATTATGTATTAATTCCAAAAATTTCATGGAGTATATGGCCGGTCTTTATACCTATATAGGGAGTGAGTTTAAGTTCAAGAGGGTTTATGTCCTTAATGAAGATTCGGGTTTTAGTCGAGCCGCAGTTAACCCGCTGATCGCAAATTACTTTGAAAAGCCTGACTCGGGATGGACTGTCATGGGTCATAGGACTTTTCCAATTGGTGCTACCGATTATACAACAGGATTGATGGATGCTCAGATGAAAGGAGCTCAAGCGCTTTTGATGTTAACTAGTATGCCCCAGGGAATTAATTTGGTGAAACAGTGGAAATCAATGAAAATATCGGCCTTAATGGCTGGATATACAGGATTATTGACTACAGAAGAAGCATGGAAAGAACTTGGTGGTGGATTCGGAGGGGCCATGGATTTGATCATGGAAATGGGGAACGGCATAGGGGTAAAAGAGATTCCTCGATCATTAGAATTTCTTGATAAATACGTAAAAAGATATGGTCCTTGGCCGAAGGGAGGAGCTATGCCCCACGGAATTGCGCCTGCCTATGAATCTATGTACATTCTTCAGGAAGCCATCGAGAAGGCAGGCACCCTTGACCCGGATGCTGTCGTCAAAGAAATTGAAAAGACAGATAGAATGGGTGCTATGGGGAGAATTAGATTCGACAAGAATCATCAAGTAGTCTATGGTGTGGATCCTCAGAAGGCGTCGGTAGCCGTTGTAATCCAGTGGAGAGATGATGGTCAACGTGTCATCGTATTCCCTGAGTCTATAGCTAAAGGGAAGATTGAACTTCCGGCAGGATTAAAAACAGGTAGATAGATTTGAGGTAGCCCAGAATAGATGCTTATTCCCGCCTTGATATATGGTGTGATAAGGGGAGTTATACTTACGCTTTCAGCCATCGGATTTAATCTGACATTTGGCATAAGCGGCCTGCCCAATTTTGCATATGGAGCCCTATATATTCTGGCTGGATACATAATGTGGTTTTTTCTCACAATTCTGGGGTTTCCTTATTCACTCTCTATGGTCGTTTCGGTGCTTTTCAATATCCTGCTGGGCGGGTTGATATATAGATTTTGCCTTTTGCATGTCAGGGGGCAGATTATGTCCGAGGTTATAGTCACTTTCGGTGTGGGACTAGTGATCTTAGAGGTAACGCGCTATATAACAGCTATTAACCCTCGGATGTATCAATTACCTACTGTAATGGATATAAGTTTTCTCTTCCTAAATGTGTATTTCGATTTACAAAGAATTATTGTCCTTGGCATAGGCATATTTCTTTTTCTTTGCTTGAGGTACTTCACTCGCCATAACAAAATAGGGTTGGCCTTCAGAGGGATAGCCCAGAATGAACTCACCTCAATTTCGTTGGGTATAAATTCGGACTGGATAGGGGCTTTGAGTATGGCATTCGGCTCCGGTCTGGCTGCGATTGCAGCAGTAACCATTATCCCGTTAGGGGCTCTTGAAGTTAATGAAGGCTATGAAATGTTACTTAATGCGCTACTTGTCTGCATTATTGGTGGGCTTGGCAGTAATATAGGGGTTGTGGTAGCCGGTTTGGTCGTTGGTATGGCACAACAATTGACTGACCTATTTATTGGTTCAGAGTGGATCATGGTGGTTGGTCTCGGAGCTATCATAGTGATCCTGCTTGTAAAACCATCTGGCCTTTTTGGGAAACAAAAAGAATTAGAGGAAAGAGTCTAAGTGGAGAAAAGAAGGGAGAGAATCGATCGAGGTGTAAAGGCCCGTGCAGTAGGGATTTTTACATTATGGTCATGGAGAGAAATGATATTTGTTTCTGGTCCTAGGCTATTAATGATTCTTGCCCTGGCATTTCTACCAGTGATACTGGATGATTATTTGAGGAAAGTATTACTTTCAGTGGCCCTATACGCCTTGTTAGGCATCAGTTGGTCCCTTATGGCCCAATGCGGGATGATATCCCTCGGCCAATCATTGTTCTTCGGGATAGGAGGCTACCTTTCAGGCATTATGAATCATTATTGGGGTTGGCCTGTTTACTTCACCATACCCATAGCCACTTTGTGGGGCGGATTTTTAGGAACCTTGATACTCTTACCGACCTTGAGACTTAGGGGTGTCTACTTTGCAATGCTGACTTTAATGATACCCCTCATAATCACTAGGATTATTGAGGCTACGAGGATTTTTGGAGGAACAGAGGGTTTACACGGTCTTAGCTCATTTGGTTTAGTATGGGAAGTATTCCTCTTATATCTAATGCTGGCAGCCCTTGTGATTTCACTTTTCGGATGTATGCGTTTAATGGATTCAAATTTCGGTTTAGTCATAAAGGCAATTCATGATAATGACCGGTCGGTCATAAGTTCGGGGATCTATTTGAATTGGTATAAGACCCGGGCCCTTTTTATTGCAAGTTGCATGGGGGCCTTTTGTGGTGCATTCATGACGCACATTTACAGGTTTGTAGGTATGCCCGCTTTTTCTCTCGATTACTGCATAATGCCACTTGCCGCTAATGTGGTTGGTGGATTTGGGAATTTTGCAGGGTCTGTACTGGGTGCTTTTATCATAGTACCTATATCGGAATTCTTGCGAGGAGTGGGTGGACTTCGTATCGCTTTTTATGGATTATTTTTAGTCATATTCTCTATAACATTACCTGAAGGACTGTTTAACTTTCTCGAACGAAAATATAATCAGTTCGAGCATTATGTAACGGTAGAAAAATGAACAGTTTTTCGCTTCTTAAGGTGAATGAGATTAACAAGAATTTTGGTGGAATTCAGGCCGTTCATCAGGTAAGTTTTATTCTCGAAAAAGGGGAGATCTTGGGAATAATTGGTCCTAATGGATCAGGAAAGACAACTCTTGTCAATATGATTACTGGCTTTATAAAGCCCACATCCGGCGAGATTGTCTATAAAGGCAGAAATATTACCAACATGACACCGCAAAAAATCGTTAGTTTAGGAATTGCCAGAACTTTCCAAATGGTAAGGCCCTTTTATCAGCTTCCCGCTTTCAAGAATATCGTTGTGACCCTTTGTTCCCCTCGAGTCAAAGGGCTAGTAGGAGGCCGATACGGGGACTTTGACGCCATTGCCCTGGATCTACTTGAAGAAGTGGGTTTCGAGAGGGAGTCTTTCACTGCTTATAAACCGGCAAGCACCCTTCCTCAGGGACATCTGAAGCGGCTGGAATTAGCAAAAACAATTGCTTTGCAGCCCGATCTTCTGATCCTGGATGAGCTTTTTTCGGGCTTAAGCCTTGCTGAGGTAGCTGGTATAGTGCCGATTATTGAAAAAATTAGAGAACAGGGAAGGACCGTTATCATGATCGAACATCGTCTGAAAGAACTTTTTAGATTAGCCGACCGAATGATTGTATTAAACTATGGTATGAAGATAGCGGAAGGATCTAAAGAAATCATGGAAAGCGAAGTGGTAAAAAAGGCTTACCTAGGGGCGGAAGCCTAAGGGGAATTTGAAGTGCTTGAGTTGAGAAAATTAATGGTTTTTTTTGAGAATGCCTTGGCCCTGAATGATTTTTCCATGAGCATAGAGAGAGGAGAAATTGTAGGGGTTGTAGGGTCAAACAGTGCGGGGAAGACCACCCTGATGAATATGATTTCCGGCCTTCTCGTTCATATGAAGATCAAAGAACAGCGCCGGGGGGGTGAACGAATTACTTTATACGGAAAGATCATTTTTCAGGGTGAGGATATTACTGATCTTCTACCCTACCAGAGAGTACAAAGAGGCCTTACTCTTTCTAGAGAAAGACACCCCATATTTCCAGAAAGTGATATTATGGAGAACTTGAGGATAGCGGGTTACCGAAGAAAGAAATCAGAGATAATCGAGATGATTGAATATGTTTTTAGCATCTTCCCTATGCTTTCTCATCTGAAAGACCGTAGGGCCGGCTTTTTGAGCGGGGGAGAGCAACAGATGCTAATTATCGGTATGGCCATTATTACAAAACCGATACTTCTCCTTCTGGATGAGCCCTTACTTGGGCTTAGTCCGATGATTCAGACCATGTTGGTTGAGACCATAAAAAAGCTCAAAAGTGATTCAGGCATTACGATTCTTCTGACGGAACAATTTGCTCGCCCTGTACTGCCTATGATTGACAAAGGGTATGTCATCGAGAACGGTATGCTTACCCTATCAGGGAAAGGGAGTGAGCTCATGGACAATCCTGAAATAAAGGCCGCTTACTTTGGAATCTGAAATAGCAATTTGGGAAAGCAGATGGAAGGTATTTTCGAAGCATTTAAGGTAAATACTAACAAAAGACCACAGAAGCCCGCCTTTATTTATTTAGGGACTACATATACCTTTGCCAGATTAAAGGATTTGGCGGAAAGGTTTGCAGCAGCTCTCTTAAGGATAGGTATTAAGCGAGGAGACAGGATTATTCTCTATATCCCTCACGGTATCCAGTGGGTAGTATCCTGGCTCGGTATGCAAAGAATTGGGGTGGTTTGCGTACCAATATCTCCAATATACACGAACTATGATTTAGAATATATTGCAAACGACTGCGGAGCTGGAGCTGTTGTTTGTGCTGATACTAACCTTGGCTATGTTATTAAAGCCATGCAAGAGACCCGTATCAACCAGGTGATTGTCACCACGTTGGTCGATCTTATGCCGGAGTGGAAGAGGCTATTCGGTTTTGTTTTTGACGTATTACCTAGGAGTAAAATTGTCCTTGATGACAATATCCACTCTTTCCAGAAATTATTATCCAGAAAGATTAATCCAGATAATTTACCGGATCCTCCGCAAAGCACCGGAGAGATAATTGAAATCATCTATACCGGAGGAACGACGAAAGCCCCCAAAGGGGTTCCCATCACCGATAATTTGTTCCTTACTCAGATTCTATTAGGATTGTACATATATGAACCGCTCTTCCCGCCGGAAACAAATATAATCGCATCCAATGCGCCCCTCTTTCACGTCCTGGGTCAAAATATAGGACTTGCTGGACTTTTAATTGGGAACACCAATATCATCCACCCTCAAGTGAATCTTGACATCATCTTTGACGCCATCCAGCGATATAAAGTCAAAACGAATGTTGGCGTTCCAACCCTTTACCGAAGAATGCTGGAGCACCCGCGTCTTGATCAGTATGACCTAAGCTCTGTGCAAGTCTGGTTGAGCGGAGGAGATGTGCTCCCGGTGGAACTTGGAACACGGTGGCGTGAAAAGTTTGGCAGGAGTATCATTCAGGCATACGGGACAACAGAGACCTGCGGTGGGGTAACCACGTGCCCGTTGGGGGAGGAAAGTCCACCCAAAAGCGTGGGTAAGGTTTTGTCTTCTAAAGAGGTTCTACTGGTTGATCCTGTCAGTCTGAAACCTGTTAATCTCGAAGAGCCAGGTGAATTGCTGGTCCACTCTGAATACATGGTCGAGAGCTATTTGAATAAACCAGAAGAGACTGAAAAGTCTTTCATAGACCTTAATGGCAAGAAATGGTACCGAACCAATGATATTATGACCTTGGATAAAAATGGACATCTTTACTTCGTAGACCGAACAGTGGACATGATAAAACACAAAGGATATCGTGTGTCATCTTCTGAGATAGAATCGATTTTGCAGGAACACCCGGCGGTCATCGGATCAATTGTAGTGGGAGTTGATGACCCAAATGTGGGACAAAGGATTAAGGCATTTGTTGTTTTAAAGGAAGATATTAAGGGAATTACAGCCTATGATCTCATCAAATGGTGTCGCGAGAGAATGCCATCTTATAAAGTTCCGCAATACATCGAATTTCGAGATGCACTTCCGAAGTCAAAGGTAGGAAAGTTCCTGAAACGTGATTTGAGAACTGAAGAAGAACAGAGGAGGACGGCCTTGCATAAGACCGCTATTGAGTAAAGGTACAAGAATGGATTTCTCACTAAGTAAAGAACAGCAAGACATACAGAGGGCAGCGAGAGAGTTCGCAATGGGTGAATTCCCTGATCGTGCTCTGGAATTCGATCGTGATGAGAGTTTTGATCTTAGTTTGTGGAAAAAGGCTTGCCAATTAGGTTTTGTCGGTCTGGGGATGGAAGAGAAATACGGAGGTTCCGGACTCGGTCATTTTGAGCAAGTGTTGGTGGTAGAGGAGTTTTCTGCTGTTGACTTAGGCATAACTCAGGCGGTCCTTTCTCCTGCCTTCGGGTCTGAGCTATTAAGCCTTTTTGGCACAGAGGAACAGAGAATCAGATATATCCCTCCGCTCATAAGAGGTGAGGCTATTATGGGCACTGCCATTACTGAACCTGATGCAGGAAGCGATGTAGCCGCTGCAATTACTATGGCTGTCAGGGATGGGGATGAATATGTCATTAATGGGTCAAAGATGTTTATTACTAACGGAACTTTGGCCAATTATCTTCTCGTATTCTGTTTAACCAATCCCGACAATCCTGATAGACACCAACGCTTTAGCTTTTTCTTGGTGGAAACAGATCGGCCTGGGTATGCGGCAAACAAACTAAAAGGGAAGATGGGGCTCCGCGCCAGTGATACTGCAGAGATATCGTTCCATGATGTTCGTATACCAGCAACCAACTTGGTGGGGGAGGAGGGGAATGGATTCAAGGAACTCATGCACCTTTTTAATTCAAGCCGCGTGGACGTTGCTGCTATGGGCGTCGGTATATCGCGTGCCGCTTTGAACGAGAGCATTAGCTACGCAAAGAAAAGAAAACAGTTTGGGGTTGCTATAGCTTCTTTCCAGACTACCCAATTTAAGATAGCAGAGATGGCGACGAGGATACAGGCAGCCAAAACCTTATGTTATAGCGCTGCGTGGTTAATCGATAACGGCCGAATGGATCCTTCTTTGGTGGCAATGGCAAAATGGTTTTCTGGTGAAGTAGCTGTGCAGTGTGCCGATGTGGCTTTGCAATTGCATGGGGGATACGGATATCTTGATGAATATAAAGTCCAGCGTATCTACAGGGATGCCAAGGTATTAGAGATTTATGAAGGAACCAAGGAGATTGAGAAGTTGATCATTGCCCATGAACTTCTCGGTAGGTGATTAAAGAGTTTTTGTTGGAAAGGATAGGGAACCGATTTGATCTTGTTTGATAAGGACAGGATGTTTATGAAAAGTCTGATTTGCATAAGCCTAAAACCTTTTCAAGAAAGCCACTGAATTCAAGGCGCAATTTGAAAGGAGGAACGAGCAATGGGAATCGCGAGGGGTCGTTTTGTAATTGATACACACGTGCACGTGCAGCGTCAGGCTGCCAAGTTCCAAAAGACGGGAGTAAAACCTGAATACGCGAAGCTGGCTGAGATGATGACGATGGGAGAAGTTGATGTATTCAAGAATGAGGGCAGGCTTCTGTACGACATGGAGCGTTACGGTGTTGATATGTGCATTATCATACCTGCTTTTTCTATGACCGACGAGATAAACGGGGAACTGGTGAAGCAATATCCTAATAAATTTGTGGCCCAGTGCGGGGCAACTGATTATGTGATGAAGGTGAAGCAGGGCAAAGAAAAATGGTCCGTTCCCAGGGTATGTGAGGAGCTCGACAGACTGCTCAGCACTGGACTCTACCGGGCGGGGATCGGGGAAGGGATTCCAAATAACTTAGGATCGAAGCAGTACGTGTGGAAGGAGCGTTTCGAGGAGATTTGCCAGATCATGGAGGTTGCCCGGAAACACAAGGTGGCGGTTGGTTACCACACCGGCATGTTACCTTCGGGTTATTTGGGCGGCCGAATGTTTTTTGGCATTTCACAGAACGAGTGGGGGGATCCTTTGTTGTGCCACGACATTGCAACCAAGTACCCTGACGTCCCGATAATTCTTCAGCATGGAGGCATGCAGGGCGCTCCCTATGAGCATTACATGGACCGCTGTTTTGAGGTTGCAGCGGCCCACTCAAACGTCTATCTGGAGACCGGCATGTACTATGCCGAGCTCTACGAGAAACCCCTCCGCGACCCAAATATCGGTTGTGAGAAACTTCTTTGGGGTACCGACTGGGGGGCATCGATTCCTGTTCAGTGGAGGCCGGGAGGATACCCAAGCACATATTTCGATCAGAACAAACGGGACGGACTGCCGCTCCATCAGGTTGACTACTTCGGATGGAGCCTGAGACAACTGGACAAGCTCGACATTCCCCAGGATGACTTGAACCTCATCCTGGGCGGGAATGCAGTCCGGGTCTTCAAACTGGAGGATAAGGTCCCACACAAGCGTTTGTTCAAGGAGTATTTGAAGGCCTAAATGCTAAAGGAAGTCACAAATGCCGAAAATTAACATTGTTCTCAGCTTGGAGAAGAGCGGTTCAATCGCCGTTCTGACAGTCAACAATCCCCCCGTGAACGCACTGAGTGCACCGGTACGCGAAGGCATTCAGCAGGGGCTAAAGGCCGCGGTAACCGATGCCGAGATCGAGGCGATCGTCATCGCCTGTGCGGGGCGAACCTTCATCGCCGGGGCCGACATTACGGAGTTCGGCCAGCCTCCGCGTGGGCCAGATCTGAACGCGGTTCTTGAAGATATCGAGGCAAGTCCCAAGCCCGTCGTCGCGGCGATTCACGGCACGGCACTCGGCGGTGGGTTAGAGGTGGCGCTCGCCTGCCATTACCGCGTGTCCTCGGAGGATGCCCGCGTCGGTCAGCCGGAAGTCAATCTCGGCATCATTCCGGGCGCCGGCGGCACCCAGCGTCTACCGCGTGTCGTCGGGGTGGAAAAGGCCATCGAAATGATGACCACGGGCCTAATGATCCCGGCACAGGAAGCGCTCAAATACAACCTCATCGATCGCATCATCAACGGCGATTTGGTGAAGGGTGCCGTTGCCTTCGCTGGGGAAGTAGCTAAACACAGAGGGCATGAGCGGGTTCGCGACCGGGACGACAAGATCGCGCCGTTCCGCGACAAACCGGAGTTTTTCGAAGCAGCCCGGGAGAAAGCGGCGCGGGCGGCCCGCGGCGCGGTGGCACCGGTTGTTGCAGTCAGCGCGGTAGAAGCGGCGGTGAATTTGCCGTTCGAGCAAGGGCTCAAACGCGAACGCGAGCTAGTGACGGAGCTCATCAACGGACCGCAGGCGAAGGCTCAGATGTATTTCTTCTTCGCCGAGCGCGAGGCGGGGAAAATTCCGGGCCTCGCGACCAACAGTCTAGTGCTGAATCTGGAGAAGGCGGCTGTGATCGGCGCCGGCACGATGGGTTCCGGCATCACGGTGGCGCTGGTCGATGCCGGGCTCCCGGTCACGCTCATCGATCAGGATCAGCAATATCTTGATCGCGGCTTAGCGAATATCCGTAAGGTTTGGGAACGACAGGCATCACGTGGGCGCTTGACCAACGAGAAAGTGGAGCAGCGCATGGGTATGGTCAGGCCGACGCTCGATTTTAAGAGCGTCAGCGAGGCCGATGTGATCATCGAAGCCGTCTATGAGCAGATGTCGGTTAAGAAAAAAACGTTCGCTGAGATCGACAAGTACGCCAAACCTGGCGCCATTCTCGGGTCCAACACTTCATACCTGAACATCAACGAAATCGCTGATAGCATAACCCACCCCGAGTCAGTGATCGGTCTGCATTTTTTCAGTCCGGCGAACGTCATGCGGTTGCTCGAGGTCGTGCGGGGTAAGAAAACGTCCGACACAGTCATTGCGAGCGCCATGGCGCTCGGCAGACGGTTGCGCAAGGTGCCCGTGCTAGTGCGTGTCTGCCATGGTTTCGTCGGCAACCGTATCTTCGGTGCGCGCGAGCAGCAGGCGGTGAAGATGCTGTACGAAGGCGCGCTCCCGCAGCAGATCGATCGGGTGCTCTACGAGTTCGGATTCCCCATAGGCACCTTTGCTCTCATGGATCTGACGGCAGGGATCGAACTCGATTGGCGAATGCGGGAGGGGACGGGCCAGAAGGAATTCATCATCGATCGACTGGTCGAGCTGGGGCGTGTAGGACAGAAGGCCGGCAAGGGCTTCTACCGTTATGGAGAAGACGGCCGCACGCCGATTCCCGATTCAGAAGTCCATGCCATCATTATTGAGGGCTCCCGCCAAGGCGGCTATCATCGCCGTGAGATCAGCGATGAGGAGATTCGCGAGCGCTTGCTGTACCCGATGGTCAATGAGGCCGCAAAAATCCTGGAGGAAGGTATCGTGATCCGTCCCAGCGACATCGACGTGGTGTGGGTCACGGGCTATGGCTGGCCAGCGTATCGTGGCGGGCCCACGTACTGGGCCGATTCGGTGGGCCTCACGAGCATTGGCGATACGCTGAAGAGGCTGCAAAAAGAGCACGGCGATTTCTTCAAACCTGCGGCACTGTTGAAGAAGCTCGCCGACGAAGGTAAGAAGTTCGCCGATTTCAAGCCGGCTTCCTGAGGAAGGAGTCTTCACGCCCATGACAGCCTCATAAGGTCACATTTTGGTTTAAAGTCTGAGCAAGAAGTGGTTCACCAGAAACTTAACTGTTTTCTCTCGGTTCGAATTCGTTCTCCCTCCCTAATTTTATAATCTAAATAAACGATAAGGTCTTCGACAAATCTTCTTTCCACTGGTGTCTTGAACTGTAACTTATTGACCTCCAAGATCTTTTTAAGCTGGTTCCATGATAGCCAACCTATGCCCTTTGAGAGCAGGCTGCCGATGTCTTCGTTTACTGGGAATAGCCCGTGGTGTGTGAGCCCCTTAGCGAGATTACGTGAGGATTTGTATCGAGTCAGGATCCAGGGAGGTCTATCGGTGTCGATGATAAGAACAAAATAGAACTCCTTAATCCTATCCGGGTGGTTGAGGAAATGGTACGAGGCCAAGTCGAGGTATCTTATGATTTGATCCCTTCGAAGGTCGCTTGTCGTTCTTAAACTCACGGGCGCGAGGTATTTAGCCTCAATGAAAATTATGCCATCCTTATAAGAAATGGTTACGTCTACCTCTGAAATTCCCTCTCTATACTTTCGATTTACCGGCGGTCTATACTTCTTCCAGAACTCAAAGGAGAGGTTCTCAAAGGTATGACGGCTGAAGTCCTTTCCTTTGATCGCCTCTCCCAAGAATTTTGTCAGCCAGATCTTCGGGTCGAGGTTCTTCAGTATGCCAAAGACGTTTGCGGTCAACAAATCTTCGCTCGTTGTGCGGACAATGAGAGGGCAGTTGGATTTGCGAACATAATTGGGAGGGCAGATTTTTTTCCCGGTTGACTTGAACAGTTCAAAGATGATGGACATGTCTGAGTTCGCTCCTTTGCGATGATGTTATCATTGCTCTTGCTGGCAGATCTTACCGAATGGGCAGTCCTTACATTGCCAGCCCGGTATAGGGTGGAACACCTCATGGTCTATCGCTCTCAGAACCTTTCTAACGAGATGGTATGCCCAGGTGTAATCGACGTTTCCCTTCACGGCATAATAGGTTTCCATGGAAGGGGTCTTCTGCTTCAGGAGTTGGTCGTATCGGACCAGGGTGTCGTCACCGTTTGTGTGAAATCTTATCTGCTTCAGGGCATAGGAGTAGAGTGTTCCCTGGAGATCCAAGTCTATCTGGTCGTCACTGAATCGCTTTGAGCTGGTCTTTAGTTCTACAATTACCAGAGTATCCTCTTCGTCGGACTCTATGAGATCGAAGATACCGGAGAGCTTGCACGGAAGGACCTCACCTGTTTCCTCCAGGACAAGATCTACAGAGAAAGGGACTTCTACGCCAATAATTCGCTGGGGTGCCACATTCTCGTAGAATACCTTCACCAATTGGGTGCCCTTTTCCCTGGTGGTGTCCCTGTTCTGATTCTCCTTGAAGCGGATGTTATTCCCTTGTGTTTCCTTGTCCCACGTTTGCTTGAAGTGTTGGGTCAGGTCTGCCAGCGGGATCCTCTGGCCGGTTTCCTTAAGCGTTTTATAGAACAGCTTGGCAACTTCATGGATGGCCCGGCCAAATGGGAAATACTCCGGGACGAACTCCCATGGGATGCCCCGGACGTATTGGAACTGGTACTTCTGGGAGCATGTCAAATAAGTCTTTAGCTGGGAGTACGAGATGTGAATGTATCGCTCAAAGTCCTCTCTTTTGGTTGTTTTCGATAGCATGATGTGTCCTCCTTTGTAATTAGATTCCTCACATAGATTGGAGGGCGTTGATGAATGTTGATGCCTCCTCCTTGGTGAAGAAGTTCAGGTTCTTTTTGAAGGTGGCTAATGCCTTGTCTTTGATGTCCTTGGTCTGGAGGCCCTTGGATTTGCCTACGCCAAAGATCATGGCAAGCTGCTTGTTAGTGAGACGACCTCCATTACCGTCACCAGTGGCTGGTTCATTCTTAGGCCCGGATTGATTCTTTTCATTGCCTGTGGGAGCCCCCTTATCCAGTGTCTCCGGACGTCCCTCCTCTGGCTTTCCGTTAGGTCTCTGATCGGAATAAAGATACAGGCCTACACCAAGGAGTGAGGCTGCTTTCTTCAATGCGTCTGTAGAGGCGGCCTTGAGGTCGTCTCCCAGGCTGACAATAGCTTTGGTGTCTTTGCTTCTTTCAATCTCCTTTGAGCCAAATGCCATCTTGGTAACGCCTTCTGCTGTGAGTTTTCCGAGGACCAGGACTTCGTCTGTGTCTTTGAGGATTCGATACTTTACGATCTCAAATGTCCAGTTTCCGTCAAAGGCATCGTTTAGTCTTGAAGTGACGACGTGTCCCTCAACATAGTCCAGGATGTGGCCGAAATTTCCCTGGCGTTGTTTGATCTGGCTTGGTTCGAATGGTTTTTCTAAAAGTGCTCTGTTCATGGTGTTTGTCCTCCTTGTGTGTTCTCTCCCTTGTTGGGATGATTAAGCTGCCTTCCTTTCCTCCTGTTGGGAGGATTCAATAAGGCGAACTGGCATGATAATGTGTGTAGAATCCTTTTCCTCTATCCTCAGTGGTTGATCAGGGTCGTTCATCAGGAAAGTGACCTGGTCGTTGTTCAACACTTCCAAAACATCCAATACGTATTTGCCTGCGAAGCCAATGGCAAAAGGTGATTCTTCAGTGGAGGCTGGTGTGTAATCGGTTTCGAGTTCCTCCCGTGCCTCCCCTGCATCCGGATTAGCCGATGTCAAGAGGACACGGCCTCCGTTAAACTCAAAGCGGATCTGGTTGGACTTGTCGCTCATCAGCGTGATTCTCTTTATGGCGTGGTGGAGCTTGCGTCTGTCCATAGTGGCTGTTCTTTCATGCGTTGTTGGGATAACCGAGGCGTAGTCCGGGAACTCCCCGTCGATCAGCCTGCAATGGATTATCAGATCTTCTGAACAGATGAAGATGGTGCTGTCGGATCGAGAGAGCCTGTAACTCTGATTTCCGTTCCTTCTCAGTCTTAAAATGATGTTAACGAACTCCGAAGGGACGAGTGTGTTTCTCAGTGGATTGGTGTCCCGGGTTAGGCTTAGCCGGTGGCCGTCTGTTGCCACAATGTCTTTGTCAAAGTAGATCCCGTTTAAGTTGTACCGAGATTCTTCTTTGGAGGCGGCGTGTCTCACCTTGAACAGGGCTGAGAAAAAATCCTGGCCTATCGAGAAGCCATTCTGCTCCGAGGGTATCATCTCATTCGGGAACTCCTCTTCACTGAGACCCACCAACTTGAAGCTGACATTCTCGCATTCGACCTTCACGTGGCCGTTCTCCTCTTTACTAAGGATGATCTCGGCGTCGGGTAGCTCCTTTACAATGGAAAGGAGTTTCATGACGTCACAGCAAGCTATTCCAGATTCAACAATATTCGTCTCTTTAATACGTGTCTTGATGCCTGTGGTGAGGTTGGTGGTGTAAAGATAGAGGTTCTCCCCTTCGGCATTGATCTTTACATCCTTCAGAATTGGTAAGGCGGCGTGTTTTGACACGGCGTCTTTGACTAAGTCGAGCCCTTCCAGTAATGGTTTCTTGTGGGTCAATACTTTCATCGTTAAAGTCCTCCTTGTCTTTGGGATTTGATAAAGTTGAGCGTAAGCTGGTTCGGGTCGGTGTCAGCCCTTGTTGTGATCTTGACTGACCCGTCCACAAGTCTGATGGTGAATTTACTTGTGTGGAACTCCACCTTTCCTTCGAGTGCCATAAATGTCCTGATGCCTTCTTCCAATCCTTCCACTGTCTGGATTAGTCTCTTTCTGAAGTAGAGCTGGCCAGCCTTTTTCTCGATCTGTTTGGGTGTCATGCTGATTCACCGTTATGGGTTCTTGTCGATGATGATCGTGTCGAACATGGCACCGCAGAATGGGCAGTACCTGTAGCCGAAGTCGTTATAGTCCTCACTTTCCTTGGTCCAATCAATTTCGTAGGAATTTCCGCAGATCTCGCATTCATGCATGGGCTTGCTCCTTTGTTTGAAAAAGAGAAAGGCGACTCTGTTAAAGAACCGCCCTTCTACGGTCTTATATGGTCTGCGATAGGTATTTCCGTTAGGCCAGCAGTAGATTCATCGCCTCTTTTTCGAGATCGAGCTTCTCGTCGGTCTTTTCGACCCCTTTCGCCACGAGGC
>Ga0187861_10001664_pt1 | contig 22427 bp, 21 predicted proteins | sample June2016WEW_10_1_3_FD_132986 | JGI IMG/M metagenome (GOLD analysis project Ga0187861, IMG submission 132986) | Peatland microbial communities from SPRUCE experiment site at the Marcell Experimental Forest, Minnesota, USA - June2016WEW_10_100 | ecosystem: Environmental > Terrestrial > Soil >...
CGGATTAACCGGGGTTGAGGGATTGCTAGCATTACAACCTCAAGAATATCGTCTAAATCAGAATTATCCCAATCCATTTAATCCAACCACGAACATCGAATACAGCATTCCTTTAAAAGGAGTTGTAAAACTTCGGATATTTGATATTCTTGGCCGCTCGATTGCAACATTAGTAGATGAAGTTCAAGATGCCGGTGTCTATCATACAACTTGGACTGGAAAAACAAACAATGGTGTAGCAATATCTTCCGGAGTGTATTTCTATCGGCTGGAAAGCGGCAGTTTTTCAAAGACCGAACGAATGCTTCTTTTGAAATAAAACACAGTAATAAACCCGTAGAAAGCCTTGCCGCAGCGATGTGACAGGGCTTTCTAATTTATCTCTATTTGCCATTCTTCCACCGCTTCATTATATTGAGTCCAATGTAAGGGCAGCTCAATGAAATCAGTTATTCTTCGCGGCACGGATAAACTCTATACAGTGGGCAAAATCATTTGCCTCGGACAGAATTATGCTGAACATGCCAAAGAGATGAAATTTGAAGTACCCACATCTCCTGTGTTCTTCTTCAAGCCCCCAAGTGCGATTATTTATAATGATGGGCAAATTATCCTCCCTGAAATATCGAACGAAGTCCACCATGAAGTTGAGATGACTGTACTAATTGGCGAAGGAGGAAATAACATCCATCGATCTGCCGCTTTGAAGCATGTTGCAGGATATGGAATTGGGCTTGATATGACGATGCGTGATATCCAGAATGAAGCGAAGAAAAAAGGCCTTCCGTGGGCGCTTGCCAAAGGGTTTGATACTGCAGCCCCTGTTTCAGAATTTGTTCCGGCAGAAATTGTCGGCGATCCGGGTTCACTCAATATACAATTGTTCATCAATGGAAAGCTCCGACAATCGTCTAATACTAGTAAATTTGTTTTTCCTGTCGATAAGGTTATCTCCTACATCTCACAGTTCATCACATTTGAACCGGGAGATATTATTTTCACTGGCACACCGGAAGGCGTCTCGCGGGTCGAACATGGCGATAAATTAGAAGCTTCATTGCTTGACGCCAATAAAAACATATTAACATCTTTATCTGTAAGCGTGCAGTAGGAATGAAACGAAAGTTGATTTATTATAAAAGAAAGCATATTGCTGATAACTAACTGATAGTTGAAAGCTTCTATTGACTAAAATCATCACTATAGCGATTCCAAAAGGTGGCGTTGGGAAAACAACGACAGCAGTGAACCTTGCCGCAAGTTTTGCTGTTCTCGAAAAACGCGTCTTACTCATCGACACAGATCCATTTGGCGCTTGCAGTATGTCGCTCGGTTTCACTCCGGAGAAGACCAAAGGCGGGTTATATGAAGTCTTCAACTTCATGCACTCGATGGCTCAGGTGATTCACCGAACGGACATTGCATTCTTGGATTTCGTTCCCACAAATATTCCTTCGCAACAAGCGGAAGAGCGTATGATGCGTCTCGCTGAAAATCGCACATTACTAAAAAACATCCTTCGCACTATTGCACCGCACTATGATTATGTTATTATCGACACGCCGCCTTTCCTGCGCGGGTTGACAACCAATGCCCTAACTTGCGCTGATTCAGTACTCATACCAATTAAGTCCGGGCATTTCTCGCTGGAAGGTATTGATAAACTATTTAAGTACTTCGACTGGATTCGCGAAGCTGCAAACAAGACTCTTCAAATTGAAGGCATACTTCAAACCATATACGAACCGCACACGAAAGTCGCAGAAATAACTGACCGCGAATTGCAATCACGTTTCCGCAAGCACTTGATCAATACAATCATTCCGAAGAATACACAACTTGCAGAAGCATCCTTTTACGGCAAACCTGCTGTGCTTTTCAACGCCGCGTCTAAAGGCACACTGGCTTATTTAGAACTTGCACGCGAACTCATTAATCGACACGAAGCGGCCGTGCAACCTAACACAACAATTACCACGCAAATCCAATCTGCATAAGTTTCTGGATTTTCCATCCTGTCGTTGATTTCGTTCCATAATTTTTGCTTATTATGATTGAAGATTTTCGACCGCAGAAAGCGCAACAGATTGTAGAGGTAATAGAAGAAAACTCTTCGCGTTCCTTCTCGTCATTTTCTTTATAAGCTTGCGCAAACAAGTGCAGAGATATAATAGTATGAATCAACAAGAACTTCCCAAAGCATATAATCCAAAAGAAGTTGAAGATAAGTGGTATTCCTGGTGGGAATCGAACCGGCTGTTTCACGCAACCGTTAATAAAGATAAAACACCATACACGGTAGTCATTCCCCCACCAAACATTACCGGCATCCTTACGATGGGTCATGTGCTGAATAACACATTACAAGATGTCTTCGTTCGATGGAAACGAATGCAGGGATTTGAAGCATGTTGGATTCCAGGAACCGACCACGCCGGCATTGCGACTCAGAATGCCGTTGAAAAATCTCTCGCCAAAGAAGGCAAGCATCGCCACGATCTCGGCCGAGAAAAATTTATTAAACTCGTCTGGCAATGGCGGGAAAAATACGGCAGCACCATCATCCAGCAGCTGCGCAAACTCGGCGTCTCCTGCGATTGGGAACGCGAACGATTCACTATGGATGAAGGATTATCGAATGCTGTAAAAGAAGTCTTCATCCGATTATTCGATAAAGGACTCATTTATCGCGGCAAGTACATTGTCAACTGGTGCCCGCAGCATCAAACCGCACTCAGCGACGACGAGGTTGACCACGCGGAATCAAACGGCAATCTCTATTATATTAAGTATCCGATTGTTGGATCAGACGAGCATGCGATAATCGCCACAACACGCCCGGAAACAATGCTTGGCGATACTGCGCTTTGCGTCCATCCAAAAGATGAACGCTACAAACATTTGATCGGCAAGACGGCAATTCTACCAATCGTTGGGCGCAAACTTCCAATCATTGCTGATGATTATATCGATCTAAGCTTTGGCACCGGCGTAATGAAAGTGACACCTGCGCACGACGCCAACGACTTTCTTCTTGGCCAGCGGCATGAACTTCCACAATTAAATATTTTTGATGAAACTGCGCATCTTAATTCATCTGTTCCAAAACAGTACGAAGGTTTGGATCGTTTTGAATGCCGTGTACAACTTTTAAAAGATTTAGAAGCTCAAAACTTTTTATTGAAAACCGAACCTTATGTACACAACATCGGCAAGTGCTACAGATGCCATACTATCATTGAGCCATGGTTATCGGATCAGTGGTTTGTGAAGATGAAACCACTTGCTGTTCCGGCGTTGCGTGTAGTACACGAAGGTAAAGTACAGTTCCATCCGGACAGATGGACAAAAGTGTATGAACACTGGATGACAAACATCCGCGACTGGTGTATCTCGCGCCAGATCTGGTGGGGACATCGCATACCTGTGTACTATGCACCGGACGGTAACTACGTCCCGGCGCGTAACGAAGAAGAAGCACGCCAAAAACTCGGTATTGCTGCCGACGTCCCGATTCGTCAAGACGAAGATGTGTTAGACACTTGGTTTTCATCATGGCTCTGGCCTTTCTCTACGCTCGGCTGGCCGGAAGACAATGCAGAACTGAATTATTTCAATCCGACCAACACACTCATCACTGCACCGGATATTATTTTCTTCTGGGTTGCACGGATGATTATGGCGAATATGGAATTTATGAAGGGCACACCGGGCCGCGACGGCAAACCTCGTAAAAAAGATGACGACTTGATTCCGTTCCGCGATGTGTACTTTACAAGCATCATTCGCGACGAACAAGGGCGTAAAATGAGCAAGTCGCTCGGCAATTCACCTGACCCGCTCGACGTCATCGATCAGTACGGCGCCGACGCACTCCGCTTCACCATCGCGTATCTTTCTCCGCTCGGTCAGGACGTGCTCTTCTCTTCAGAGAAATGCGATCTTGGCCGAAACTTCGCCAACAAAATTTGGAACGCCGGCCGTTTTCTTTTGATGAACAAACAGGAAATCATCGGCGATGATAATGTCTCGCTTAAGGAGCTGCCGATAGAACATCTTGATCTTGCCGATCGGTGGATTCTTTCCCGGTTAAATCACGCCATCAAATCATTCAACACTTCACTTGATCAATTCCATGTCAACGAAGCTACAAAACTGATCTATGATTTTATCTGGCATGATTTCTGCGATTGGTATGTGGAAATGGTGAAAACGCGTTTCTATGGTGATGAATCGAAGGAAGTAAAAACCGCAGTCGTAATACGAGCACTTTGTATTTTCGATCAAGCCCTTCGTTTGTTGCATCCGGTGATGCCGTTCATTTCGGAAGAATTGTGGCAGAATCTAAGCGACCGCAAAGGACAATCGCTCGTGCGCGCCGCTTTCCCGAATGTCAACGAACATTACATCAATCAAACGATTGAAAACGAATTGAACTTTATCATCAAAGTCGTCGAAGCTGTGCGAAATATCCGCGGCGAGTTGAATGTTGCACCATCAAAGCAGATTGAAGTGCATGTACACCTTCATGGCGAGTTTGGCGAGAAGTTAGCTATTAATGCAAATTATATTCAAGGTCTTCTGAACTATATCGACCGTCTCTGCCGTGCGAAAACAATTCCAACATGGGCTCGCGAATCGGAAAAATTTGAACGCCCTAAAGCGTCCGCCAGTGCGGTAGTTGATGGAACGGAAATCTATGTCCCACTTGTTGGCATTATTGATCTTGATGCCGAACGAAAACGGTTGGAAAAAGAAATCACACGACTGCAGGGATTGATCGACAGTATTGCGAAGAAATTAACAAACGCCAGTTTCGTTGAACGTGCTCCAAAAGATGTAGTGGAAAAAGAGCGTGAGAAGCAAAGAAATATTACAATGAATATGGAGAAGTTGAAAGCGAGCTTAGAGCAATTGAGTTAAAATCACTTTTTGCTTTTCACATTTTACTTTGGATCTTGCTATGTATACAGTCACAATAGAAACAGAATTCTCCGCCGCGCATATCATCCGTGGATATAATGGCCCATGTTCACGTCCGCATGGACACAATTGGAAAGTCAAAGTAAGTGCTAAAACCGACGTTCTTGATAATCTCGGAATGAGCATTGATTTCTATGTGCTTCAGAAAAAAACAGAAGAAATCATTACTAAGTTTGACCATCGCGATCTTAACACAATCCCACCGTTTGACAAAGCTTTGAATCCGACATCAGAAAATATCGCCCATTATATTTATGATGAATTAAAAAATGTATTGCCTGTGAATGTGAAAATCTTGTCTGTTGCTATTGGCGAAACCGGGAAATACACAGCAAAGTATTCAGAGGCTTAACGAAGTGTTAGCACTTCAATGAAATCATCTTCACCAGACACTCTCATCATAAACGAAATCTTCCTTAGCATCCAGGGTGAATCGACACGCATAGGACTGCCGTGTGTATTCGTTCGACTAACCTCTTGCGACCTCCGGTGTGCATGGTGCGATACAGCGTATGCCTTCAATGAAGGCACAGAAATGAGTATTAATGTAATTTTAAAAAAAGTAGAAAAATATAAATGCAAGCTCGTTGAAATAACAGGCGGCGAACCTCTTCTTCAGGCAAATGTTCATCTCTTGATGAAACGCCTTTGCGATGAAAGCTATGATGTCATGATTGAAACAGGCGGCCATCGGGATATTAGCGGCGTTGATCCACGCGTCAAACGTATTATGGACATCAAATGCCCTGGCAGTTTAATAGAAAAACGTAATCACTGGGAAAACATAGACTCGCTTACTGCCCTCGATGAAGTGAAGTTTGTCATCGCTAATGAAACCGATTATGAGTGGACAAAGAAAGTCATTCAAAAGTACAATCTGGCAGCACGGTGCACAATTTTAATGTCGCCCGTGTTTGGCAATATAGAAAATCATACGTTAACAGAGTGGATTTTACGTGATCATCTTCAGGTGCGGTTTCAATTGCAAATACACAAATATATTTGGGATCCGACAACAAGAGGAGTATAGAATGAATCCAATCGACAAACTTGAAACTTTCGACAACAAATATCCGGCCCGCGATTATACCGTAACGATAGTGAATCCGGAATTCACCTCCGTCTGCCCAAAAACTGGTCTGCCCGATTTCGGCACGATCACTATCAATTATATTCCTAGTAAAAAATGCATTGAATTGAAGTCTCTGAAGTACTATTTTCTCGAATACCGTTCAATGGGTATTTTTTATGAAACGGTTGTAAATAAAATTCTAGATGACCTTGTCTCCATACTGCACCCGAAGTGGATTGAAGTGACCGGAAGTTTCACAGCGCGCGGCGGTATCGAGACAACTGTCAAGACTGTACATTCGGAAAAAGGAAAACGCAAAATTAAATGAGCAAATCACGCGCAGTCGTACTGGTAAGCGGAGGAATGGATAGCTGCGTAACTGCTGCTATTGCAAATCTTCAGCACGAGTTAGCTTTTTTGCATGTGAACTATGGTCAGCGGACGGAGCAGCGTGAACTGAAAGCTTTTTATGCGCTTGCTAAACATTATGATGTTCAGCATCAGCTGATTGCAGATTTGACGCACCTTAAATCCATTGGCGGCTCCAGCCTCACCGACACACATATGAAAGTGACGGAAGCTAATCCGGAAACACTTTTTCATTCTAAGAAAAACGACATTCCGACTTCGTATGTTCCTTTCCGGAATGCCAATATTTTATCTGTCGCAGTAAGCTGGGCGGAAGTTGTAGGCGCCAAGCACATTTTTATCGGCGCAGTGGAAGAAGATAGTTCCGGTTATCCCGATTGTCGAAAAGAATTCTACGATGCATTCAACACAGTAATTAGCTTAGGAACGAAACCTGAAACTAAGATTTCAATCAGTACTCCTGTAATTAATCTAAAAAAATATGAAATCGTAAAACGCGGGATAGAATTAAATGCACCATTTGAGTTAACATGGTCGTGCTACACAAATGAAGATCGTGCTTGCGGAATTTGTGACAGCTGTGCGTTACGATTACGTGCGTTTCAGATCGCAAGAATTGAAGATCCAATTCCTTATTTACAACGACCGAATTACGTGTAGCGATTAGTCATAATGAGCGCAGCGAAGGATCTATATTTTAATTCGATGAAACAATTTTTTGTATATATTATGTCAAATCGTAAAAATGGAACAATCTACACTGGGATGACAAATGATCTTGAGCGTAGGGTGCTAGAACATAAGAAAAGATTAAACGAGGGATTCACAAAGAGATATAATCTAACAAATCTCGTATATTTTGAAGATACGAACACGGCTTTATCAGCAATCGAAAGAGAAAAGCAGATTAAGGGTTGGTTAAGATCAAAGAAAGTAGCGCTTATTGAAACACAAAATCCTGAATGGAACGATTTAAGTAATGGATGGTAAAATGATTTATAATTTTGGGAAGATTCTTCTCCCGACTGATCGTCGGGATCAGAATGACTAGTTATGTTCCCAGCAGAAATCCTTCGCAATATTCTCAAACTATTTCAACTCCTCTCGCGAGGATTCAAATCTAGTTTCTCGCTCAATCCATCGGAGAAAAGCATGAACCAGCCCGGTGCAAATCGGCCCATTCCGGTCGCTCATCGTAACATATGTCCTCACTGTAAACTAGACATTCCAGATGGTGCGCGCGTATGCCATCACTGCCATCAATTCGTTAGCGTGAGATTCAATCTTGCAAATGTTATCACCATTATTGTATCTGTCGCAGCAGTAGCAATGTCTGTCTACTCGCTCTATATGACTGCTTCACAGGCAACGGTAGCGAAGAATATTGAGAGTCGCCGTTTTCTTATCGAGACGCTTCATAGTATGCAACAGGTACAGGATGAATTGCAAATGTCGCATGGAAAACCCGGCAGTGAAGACAATTTAAGCGAAAAACAAATCTTGCTTCTGAATTATTACGAAGTACTCTCCCGGACGTTAGCACAGTACATCAAACAAGAACCATCACTATTCGTTAGAATGCGCTGCACTTACGAACCTTCAATCCGGATGAGGCAAAGTCCATCTACAAAATCTAAGCAGCTTGGAACAGTATACAAAGACGAAGAAGTTTTTAGGCTCGGAAATTTTCCGGACAGCAAGGGTGATATGTGGTACTACGTTGCCAGTGCTGACCAACAAAAAATCGGGTGGATCTATAAATATTTGGAAATTGTACAATAAATGTAAACGCGGCTTTGAGATACGTTCCATCTACCTGATACAAAATCACACCCTCCATTTAATCGAGCAACCCATAGATGGAATTTGATTTGCTGATATTGGCTTTCCTTCAATTAAATTTATTATCGCTTCCTTGAGTTCTTCCTTCGTCACTTTCGATTCATCTTGCCAATTGTCATCCACGCGACCGTGATAAACGAGCTTTTGCTCAGCATCAAACAAGTAAATATCCGGTGTGCATTGCGCCTTGAATTCGCGCGCTGTCTTTTGCGTGTTGTCAATCAGATAAGGGAATGGAATTTCCCATTCCTTTATTTTTTTCTGCATCTCAGCCGGTGAGTCATCTGGATAGTCCGGATTGATGTTGGGATTAATTGCCAGAACGTTCACGCCGTTTTTCTGTGCATAGGCGCCAAGGTGGATCACTCGCGGCCACACAGCCTTCGCGTATGGACAGTGATTACAGGTGAACACAATGAGTAGTCCCTTCTTCCCGAATGCATAATCGCTTACTTGAATAACTCCATTTGGATCTCTTAAAATAAATTTCGGCATCTTCGTGCCAAGTGGTATATCAAGGGATTCTAAGTGTGCCATTGCATATTCTCCTATCAATCTGTGTATTCCGTCAATTTTTAAACCAGAAGAATCTAATAAAAGTTTCCGTTATTTTCAGGAGCTTGCAATTCAAATGAAATTGGTGGACATTTGAGCGTTTATTAGTGTATTTAAGTTATCAATAATCATTTTTATTCGACGATTCATAATCTGATCTTTCATATTCACTTTTGGAAAGCCGGATAAGAAAAACAACCATACTATTGAGGTTTCAATGATACGTACACCAAAGTTGTACCAAGTTCCTCATATCGATTCCATTCAAGACATGATAATTAAATCAGCCGGCAAGTATGGAGACAAACTCGCTCTTGAGGATTTGAAAGATACGCCCGTCCCAAAACTCAGCTATAATACTTTATTGAAGTACATATTAAAATTCGGGACAGCACTGCGCGATCTCAAATTGCCGGAACGAAGCCATATTGCTGTCGTTTCTGAAAACCGCGTGCAATGGTGCTTGACATATCTTACGTCAATGTGCTTCAACTATGTTATTGTCCCTATCGATGCTAAACTGAGCACAAATGAAATTCTCAACATCATTCACGAGGCGGATACCAATGTCATTGTCTTTTCTGAATCCTTCGATTCCATGCTGCGCGAGAAACGCCATTCGCTGAAACACATAAAATATTTTATAAGTATGGATTTATCGACGAAGAAAGACGGCTTCCTTTCAATGACCGAGTTGATCAACGACAGCCGCAGCTGTACGGTGGATGCTTTGCCAAGGATCGACGCGAGAGAAATAGCGGTCATTATCTTTACTTCAGGCACGCTTGGCAGAGCGAAAGGTGTTATGCTGAGCCAGCGGAATCTTGCCGCAAATCTCATTGACATGGTCAGTATGGTGATGATTTATCCGGAAGACCGCTTCCTCTCTGTTCTCCCAATTCATCATACATATGAATGCACATGTGGATTTCTTTGTCCATTGTATTCCGGCGCGTCAACACACTTTGCTCGTTCGCTCAAAACAGTGGTGGACGATCTTCAGCAAGTTAAGGCAACTATGCTTCTTGGCGTGCCGCTTCTCTTTGATAAGATGTTTAAGCGCGTTTATCAGGCAATTCATGAAAAACGCTTAACATCAATCATTGTACCGCCACTGATTAAAATGACGGATATCGCGACGCGTTTTGGATGGAAGAGTTCTAAGAAACTCGTTTTCGCTGAAATCCACAAACGTTTCGGCGGGCATATTCGTGCATTCATAGCTGGCGGAGCCGCTCCTGATCCGATGGTCGCAAAAGGACTTCGTGACTTAGGCTTTACCTTTATTCAGGGATATGGCTTAACCGAGACATCACCAATTCTAACATTGAACCAGCTCGACAACTTCAAAGATGATGCGGCTGGGCTTCCACTACCCGGTGTTGAATTGAAAATTCATTCGCCTAGTGAAGACGGTGTCGGCGAAGTTTGGGCAAAAGGCGCAAATGTCATGGTGGGTTTTTATAAGAATGAAAAAGCGACCCGTGAAGTATTTGAAAACAGCTGGTTTATGACCGGAGATCTCGGCTCCATCGACGAGGATGGCTTCCTTCACATTTGCGGGCGGAAAAAGAATGTCATCATCTCGCGCAGCGGGAAAAATGTTTTCCCGGAAGAAATCGAAGATACACTACAGCGCAGCCCGTACATTCAAGAGTGCCTTGTGTACGGTGAAGATGATCCAAAGTTGGATGAAATTATTTCGGCTCAAATTGTGGTGGATGCAGAAGCGTTCATAGAGTTATCGGAAGCGCGCGGCGTACCAATCACTCCGGAACTTATAAATGACGTGATCGCAGGCGAAGTAAAAAGAGCAAACGCCGAGCTAACCAACTTCAAGCAGATCAAGAAGTTCACCATCCGCGAATTGGAATTTGAAAAGACAACTACACAGAAAATTAAAAGATATTTGGCATTGCCAAAGTAATCCATATGCGATTTATCAGAGTCAGAGAACCATCGGTAAATTATGCCTTCTCCTCAAAGATATATCGCTCATCTTGATCTCGATTGTTTTTTCGTCTCTGTAGAACGGATCAAGAATCCAGAACTTATTGGGAAACCTGTTGTTGTCGGTGGCAGCGCGACCGGACGAGGTGTAGTGGCATCGGCTTCATACGAAGCACGAAAGTTCGGCATTCATTCTGCCATGCCTACCGCACGCGCGCAGCGACTTTGTCCCAACCTTATCGTAGTACACGGCAGCCACGGCGAATATGGACGCATCTCAAAGAAACTTTACGAACGAATGTGCGAACTCGCACCTGTAGTTGAGCGTGCCTCCATCGATGAAATGAATATGGATTTCACGGGATGTGAAAATCTCTACCATAACGACCTGCCCGGTTTTATGAAGACGATTCAGAAACTTGTGTTTAATGAATTCAAGCTTCCCTGTTCAATAGGACTTGCCTCCAACAAAACAATCGCAAAGATTGCGGTGAATCAAGTGAAACCCGCTGGTATTGCTTTCGTCCCTAACGGGACGGAAGCTGCATATCTAGCCCCTCTCAACATCGGCGTTATTCCCGGCGTTGGGAAAAAGACAGAAGAATATTTGCGGGAAAGGGGATTTTATAAAGTTTCCGATATCCAACAAAGGACGGAAAAGGAAATCCTGGCCATTCTCGGCAAGCATGGCTTATGGATATATAATGTGGCATCTGGACATGGTTCCGATGTAATCGGCGATGAATGGGACGCAAAGAGTATCTCGCGCGAAGAGACATTCGTTAAAGACATTGACGACAGAAAAGAACTAGAGAAAGTTATTTTTGGATTGACCGAAGATGTCTGTCAGCAACTCCGCGATCACGGATGGAAAACGGGCACCGTAACATTAAAACTTCGATATTCTGATTTTAAAACCATCACGCGTGCAGAAAGTATCGAACCCACAAATGACGACACAATCGTAGCGCACACTGCACGCTCACTTCTTCATTCCGCTTATACACGCAAGCTCCCGATCCGACTAATTGGAGTGCGGCTTACTAATTTCGACGAGGAAGAACAGATGGAATTACCTCTCTTCCCTTCTGAAAAAAAGAAACAAGACATCCTTCGCATAGTAGATACTTTACGAAAGAAGTTTGGAGATGATGTGATTCATGTGGGTGGAGGATAGCTTGCATCTTTTTTCAACTCCCATTTTGGCTTCCTGCTGAAGAAATCAGTATCTTAGTTTTATATGGCACGATTCAAACTTATAATCGAATACGAAGGCACTCGTTTCAGCGGCTGGCAGGTGCAAAAAAACGCCCGCACGGTGCAGGGTGAAATCAACGATGCAATCGGCAAAGTTTTCGGTACTCATGGATTCGAGTTCTACGGTTCAGGCCGCACAGACGCCGGTGTCCATGCATTACAGCAGGTAGCGCATCTCGACATCAAAACAGTACTCGCACCGGAAATCATCCGGATGAAATTAAACGATGAACTCCCCGCTGATATCAACATTATCGAAGTCGAAAAAGCTACCAATGAGTTTCATGCAAGGCACGATGCAATGGCACGAAGTTATCTGTACCAAATTTCGCGGCGACGAACAGCGTTCGGCAAACGATATGTCTGGTGGATTAAAGACCCGCTCGATATCGTGAAGATGCGTCAAACGGCTGAGATGTTTATCGGACTTAAAGATTTTCAATCTTTCACCGTCGATGATCCTGAAGACAAATCCACAAAAGTACATATCAATTCGATCGACGTTCAGCAAGCCGGAGATTTGATTCTTGTTCGAATCGTTGGGTCGCATTTTATTTGGAAAATGGTCCGGCAAGTCGTCGGTGTGCTGGCAGAAGTCGGCCGCGGCAAGATGCCCTTAAACGACGTTAAGAAGTTTCTTCACGCCAAATCGGACGAACCAGCAAAACTGACAGCTCCACCATCCGGATTATTCCTCGAGCGTGTTTATTATAGGGGCGATATATGGCTGAAAGAGATGAAACCGATGATGGAAATCAACTCAAGAATTCCCATGCCCTATAAGCAAAAGCCTGATGACATGAACAAGAAACCCGATCAGAAGATAGCTGTACCGCAACATCTTCATTTGAAACAAAAGAATATATAAACGACCATAACTTGGATTATTGTTTACAGCATTGAGAACATTAACGCAGCGATCATCTTCCCGTATATGTACTAATTGCCATACGATTCTGGTTGGACAGTATTGTCATAACTGCGGCCAAAGGAAAATGTCGTTGCGAGATTTTTCTATCCTGCATTTCATCGGACAAGCAATAGACACTCTGACACACATCGATTCAAAGTTCTACCAGTCCATCAAATATCTTATTGTCAAACCAGGATTTCTTTCCGCTGAATTTGTCAAAGGAAAGCAAATCGCCTACATGAAGCCCGTTCAATTATTTCTTCTTATCAATATCATTTACTTCTTCTCCGCTTCTATCCTGGATCAAAAGACACTTACCACGCCGCTCTATTTTCATCTCATAGGTGCTACTCCCTACAGAACCATGGCCCAATCGATGGTTTCTCAAAAAATCCAGGAACGGGGTATATCAATAGAAGAGTACGAGACTCATTTCGACAAGAACGGTGCTGTGTTTTCAAAGACTTTAATTTTTATCATGATCCCTGTGTTTGCTCTTTTGCTTCAACTCTTCTATATCCGGGCAAAACGATTCTGTGTAGAACATCTGGTTTTTTCAATCCATTTTTTTGCATTTCTTCTAGTTTTACTTATCATCGGCCTCCCTCTTTTTAAGTTTGCCTTCATTGGTGCTGCGGCACTGTTCCATTATCGGGAAACGATCTATATGGAGTATATATCTACTGGATTTATCAGTATTTGTTTATTCTTCTATCTTAGTATTTCGCTCAAGACATTTTATCAACAATCTGTTGTTCTATCAGCTGGGAAATCGCTGCTTCTTACTTATTCACTTATATGGGTTCTTTGGTTTTATCGAATGATACTTTTTCTCTCGTGTTTCTATACAACATGATTCGATGACGAATTGTAAAAAAAAATCTTTACAAGTATTGACACACACTAAAAAGCGACAGAGAATTCATCTCCCACAATTCTGCGACTTTTCTTGCACTCACGCACAATTTACTCAGTCTGATGTAATCGGTGCATGCAGAAAAGATCTTGCAATATTTTGCAGACTGTATAGAAGATACAATAATAAGAATTCCAGTTGCATTGGAAGAAAGCAATGAAACAACTCAATAAAAGTGGACTCGACGAGTATTTCAAAAAGATGAGACTGCAGATATTTTCCTATAAAACCGCTATTCGGATTTTGTTTATTGCGATAGATCTATTTTTCATGCAGGCAACAGCACAACAATCTTCTCTAAAACCTGATTGGTCTGCTTTTCAATTCCTGCTGGGAGAATGGACTGGCGAAGGCAGCGGCAATCCAGGCCAAGGCAACGGCAACTTTACATTCTCACTAGATCTTCAAGACCACATTCTCATACGTCGTAACCAATCCGACTATCCTGAAACAAAAACTCATACCGCATTTTCCCACAATGATTTAATGGTAATATACCAAACAATCGGGCAACCAGTACAGGCAATATACTTTGACAACGAAGATCATGTTATCCAATACAAGACAAAAATCTCTGAGAATGGAAAATCAATAGCTTTCATCAGCGATTCTTTGCCAGTAAGACCTCGCTTTCAATTAATATACACCTCGCTTTCAGATGATTCGCTGCTCATTACATTCGAGATTGCTCCTCCCGATAAACCGAATGATTTCTCTAAATATCTCGAGGGCAGGGCGTATAAAACGGAATCAAATCCAGCAATACATTTAGAGAAGAAAAAGAAATGACTTCCTTCGAACTGGCAACTATTCTCAACAGTATTGCCGAACCATATGTTAAGCTCGTTCTCGCCGTTGGACAACATGATGCGGACTATGTAGATGCGTACTACGGTCCGCCGGAATGGCAAGCGGAAGCAAAAGCTGAGAAGCATCCGTTGAATACGATTCTGCAAACAGCAATTCCGTTAAAAGTAAAACTAGATGAACTCCAAAGCAAACGTGCAGAAAATATTCTTCAACTGCGTCATCAATATTTGAAGAAGCAAATCTCGTCGCTCATTGCTCGCGTTGAAGTGTTAGGCGGAAAGAAACTTTCGTTCGATGAAGAAGCAAAAGCTTACTACGATGTTGAACCACCGATATTTGAGGAAGAATATTTTAAAAAACTCGTTGCTGAATTGGAAACGATTGTACCAGGCAAAGGGCCGATTCCCGAACGCGTCGAAAATTATCGTAGACAATTCACTATTACTCCGGATAAATTAGATAAAGTATTTAGCGCAGCAATTTTTGAATGCCGCCAACGTACAAAGAAGTATATCATCCTGCCGGAGAACGAAACCTTCCGGTTGGAATATGTACACAATAAAACGTGGAGCGGTTACAATTGGTATAAGGGAAACAACGAAAGTTTGATTCAGATTAATACGGACTTGCCGATATTCCTGGAACGCGCAATCGACTTAGCTGGACACGAAGGATATCCGGGGCATCATGTGTACAATTGTTTATTAGAGACAGCATTCGCACATAAATTCGGATGGGTGGAATTCACCGTGTATCCTCTTTTTAGTTCGCAGTCATTAATTGCGGAAGGAACTGCCAATTTTGGTGTTGAAGTTGCGTTTCCGGGAAAAGAAAGAATGGAATTTGAACGTGATAAACTTTTCCCGCTTGCTGGATTAGATAAAGGTCAGGCGGAAAAATATTCCAGTGTGCAGGAGCTCACCGCAAAACTTAGCTATGCAGGCAATGAAGCCGCACGCCGTTATCTCAACGGAGAAATTTCCCGCGATGATGCCGCTCAATGGCTCGTTCAATATGCGCTTATGTCGCCTGAACGTGCACAGCAGCGCACACGGTTTTTCGATCAATACCGGAGTTATGTCATTAACTACAATCTCGGTTTGGATTTGGTGCGGCAGTACATCGAACGACGCGGCGGCACAGAAAAAAAACCTGTAAGGCGGTGGGAAGAATTTACGCGGCTCCTTGCGTCCCCTCGTTTACCTTCTGGGTTATTGTAGAGATTTTTTATCAGGCAAAACATATGGATAAGAGTGACAAATATTTCTCATACAATTGGATATAAAATGAAATACCATAAACAGCTTCTTCTGGCAATGAGTCTACTGATTGTCGTTTCTATCGGGTACACTCAAGAATGCTCTCCAGCAACTTCAATGCCCGACCTCAACTCGCGATTGAACAAAATCGCTGAATCGTATGTGAAGCTTGTCCTTGCTGTCGGTCAACATGATTCAAATTATGTGGATGCGTACTATGGTCCGCAAGAGTGGCTCACGGCAGCTCATCAAAACAAGAAGCCTCTGAATGTCATCGAACAAGGGGCACTCTCTCTTGCAGCAGAATTGGATTCCCTCAACAGTGCAAAAGAAGAAGAAGTCCTCCAGCTGCGTCTTCAATACCTAAAAAAGCAGCTTTCATCACTTATCGCCCGTGTTGAAGTACTGGGCGGCAAGAATCTCACTTTCGATGAGGAGGCAAAAGCATATTACGATGTCATACCCCCGACTTTTTCAGACGAACACTTCCTAAAACTTATCGCCGAGCTCGATTCGATAGTTCCAGGCACAGGATCACTTTCAGAGCGCATAGATAAATTTCGCAGGCAATTCGTCATTCCCTCCGATAAACTTGATACGGTATTCCGTGCTACTATTTTTGAGTGCCGAGCACGGACAAAAAAGCATATTGCACTTCCGGAAAACGAGAGTTTCAAACTGGAATATGTTCGTCACAAATCATGGGGTGGATATAATTGGTACAAAGGAAATTGTCAGAGTCTCATTCAAATCAATTTGGATTCTCCCGCTTTTCTTGAACGCGCCATCGATCTTGCTGCACATGAAGGGTATCCGGGACACCACGTGTACAACTGTTTGCTTGAAACAGAGTTCACCCGCAAACGTGGCTGGGTTGAGTTCACGACGTATGCACTTTTCAGTCCACAGTCTTTGATCGCAGAGGGAACGGCAAACTTTGGTATTGATGTTGCGTTTCCGGGGAAGCAACGTATGGAGTTTGAACGCGATGTGCTTTGTCCACTTGCAGGGCTAGATGGAAATCAGGCAGAAATCCATTCGAAGATTCAAGTGCTTGTCGCAAAATTAGGTTATGCAAATAACGAAGCGGCTCGTCGTTATCTGAATGGAGAATTCTCACGCGAGAAGGCTGTCCAGTGGCTCATCCGCTATGGAGCGATGACGCTACAACGTGCACAACGAGCAGTAGATTTTATTGACCAGTACCGCAGTTACGTTATTAATTATAATCTCGGAGAGGACTTGGTAGAACAGTTCATCGAACGGCAGGGTGGTACAGCAGACAAGCCTGAAAAACGATGGGAAGAATTTAAAAAGCTAATTTCCTCACCACGCTTACCATCAGGGTTACAATAGATGTCACCAGTTAAATCAAAAATACCAAAAGGAGATCGCCCTTACCTTGACAGGTTATTGGATGAAGTCCGTTATCGACTCACAACAGTAGAAGACATCGACGTTGCAGGGCAATCTATTCCGCGTTTCACCGGCGAGTTCTGGACATCTCAGCAACGGCAAGCATTATCATTGCACGAAATTTCATATCGTGCTTGTTTCAAACCGCAGCTTCCGCGATTCTTCATCGAATACTTGACAAATGAAGGCGACACGGTGTACGATCCGTTCAGCGGACGTGGAACGACAGCATTGGAAGCAGGACTACTCTGCAGAAAAGTTATTGCGAACGATGCAAATCCTCTAAGCGCACTTCTTTGCAAACCACGCTTCTTCCCTCCTTTGCTAGAAGAATTGATGAAACGCTTAGACAGCATTCCCATCAAAGAAAAAGCAGAAGCTGATATCGACCTTTCGATGTTCTACCACCCAAAGACAGAAGCGGAAATTGTTTCGCTGAAAGAATATTTAGATGATCGTCATGAAAGCGGCGCAGAAGATAATATTGATCGATGGATTCGCATGGTCGCCACTAATCGGTTGACCGGACATTCGAAAGGATTCTTTTCTGTATATACTTTGCCACCGAATCAAGCAGTAAGCGCAGTAAGCCAGCGGAAGATCAATGTAAAAATGCAGCAGGAACCTGAACGCCGCGACACACGTGTTATCATTTTTAAAAAATCAAAAACGCTTCTGAACGGTGTGACGCCAGTCGAGCGGGAAAATCTGCAACACGCTGGTGAAACTGCATGCTTTCTTACATCCGATGCACGAGAGACAAAAGCTATTGCTGCCAATTCCGTTCAGCTTACAGTCACTTCCCCCCCATTTCTTGATGTTGTTGACTATGTGCAGGACAACTGGTTAAGATGCTGGTTCAACAGTCTTGATGCAACATATGCCGCCAAGACAATTACAATGTCGCGGTCGTTAGAAGAATGGTCGGCTGTAATGTTTGGGACTTTTCGCGAACTATATCGCCTCACCAAGCCGCGCGGATTTGTGGCATTTGAAGTGGGTGAAATACGAAAAAATAAAGTACGATTAGATGAACACGTTGTACCACTTGGCATCAAAGCGGGATTTACATGCGTCGGCATCATTATCAACGAACAGTACTTCACCAAGACATCTAACATCTGGGGTGTTGATAACAACGAAAAAGGCACAAACTCCAACCGCATTGTAATCTTTAGAAAGGAAACAAAATGAAGAGGCGTATCATTCTAGCCTTCACATTGCTACTAGTTGTTTCTTGTTCGAGCGAACAATTTATGCTTCGGAACAGCGACTGCATCGTATTTTTTGGCGATTCTATAACACAGCGTGGAGTTAAACCGAACGGCTATATTGCGCTCATCAAATATACACTCTCAAAGAAATTACCTTCCATCGAAATCATTGGTGCGGGGATTAGCGGCAACAAAGTGCCTGACCTCCAGGCGAGAGTCGGTACAGATGTGATTGCAAAAAAACCAACGATCGTTTTTATCTACATCGGTATCAACGATGTATGGCATTGGATCAGACCTGGAAGTACCGGCGGTACGCCAAAGGATAAATACGAAGCCGGGTTAAAAGAAATCATAGGCAAGATAAAACAGGCAGGTGCACGCGTCATCCTTTGTACACCGTCTGTCATCGGCGAGAAACAGAACGGAGCCAATCAACAGGATACAATGTTGGATGAGTATGCTGAGATTAGTCGGCGGGTCGCAAAAGAAATGAAGATAGAATTGTGTGATTTGCGAAACGCGTTTATAGATTATCTGAAGATGCACAATCCGGATAATGTGGAAAAAGGAATATTGACAATTGACAAGGTGCATCTGACCGATGCAGGGAATCGTCTTGTCGCTCAGGAAGTGCTCAAAATGCTGAACCAATAATTGGCAGCCGTAAATTACAGGAAGGCTGTTTGTGCTGATGAATCAATCATACAATCTTTTTCATAGCAATCTTTTGTATATTTTATTATGAACAAGAAAGAACTTCAAAGTCTTCATATTATCATTCACCGTGCTCTCGAAGAAGACTTGGGCAATGGCGATATAACTACACTCAGCACAGTACCTGCACGACTAGTATTAAAAGGAACATTTATTGCAAAAGAATCCGGAATCATTGCCGGACTCGAAGTCGTACGCGAGACCTTGAAATATCTTGATCCGCGAGTAAAATTTACTGCGCATGTTTCGGATGGCGAGCATGTCACTAAAGACACTGTTCTTGCCACAGTACGCGGCAACGGTCGTGCAATGCTGGTTGTGGAACGGACAGCACTCAATTTCTTCCAGAGGATGTCTGGCATTGCAACAGCGACCCGATTGTATGTGGATGCCGTTAAGAGTACGAGAGCTGTCATTGTTGACACACGCAAGACAGCGCCCGGCTTAAGATTATTAGATAAGTGGGCAGTGCGGATCGGCGGCGGGCAGAATCACCGATTTGGCCTTTACGATATGGCGCTTATTAAAGAGAACCACATTGCAGCAGCGGGCGGAATTACTCAGGCAGTTGCCCGTGTGCGTGCAATGGATAAAAAGAAACGCCCTATCGAAGTCGAAGTACGTAATCTGGATGAATTACACGAAGCTCTGAAACTTAATGTGGATAGAATATTGTTAGATAATATGACCTTAGATAAGTTGCACGAATCAGTGCGTATCACGAATGGAACAACGATCCTTGAAGCATCCGGCAACGTCTCACTGGAAAGTGTCCTCGCCATTGCTACGACCGGTGTAAACATTATTTCCGTGGGCAAGCTGACGCATTCGGTGCGAGCATTAGATATTAGTTTTTTGATAAAATGATAATAGTTCCCTCTCCCCATAGGAGAGGATTACTTGTCCGCCGTTTTTCCCGTCAGAACGCGTAGCGGGCTGGTTGGCGGAGGGTGAGGTCAAAAAAAATAGATAACCCCACCTTAGTCCTCCCCTAAAGGGGAGGAGATAGTGCATCGAAACAATACTCAATTCATGACACAAGACAAAATTTATCAAGATCTGAAAACAAAGTTACACGATGTGGTGCCGGATGTTGAGCTGCACTTGAAAGCTGAACTCGCGTTTGAAATCAACAAGTTGAAGAAAGAACGCAATGCTGTAATTCTCGGGCACAACTATATGGAGCCAGCGCTTTTTTATTCCATACCAGATTATGTCGGAGATTCGCTGGAGCTCAGCCATATCGCCAGTAAGACAGAAAAGGATATTATCGTTTTTTGTGGCGTTCGCTTTATGGCAGAAACTGCAAAAATATTATCGCCTAAGAAAACGGTTTTAATTCCCGCAAAGAAGGCCGGCTGTTCACTCGCCGATGGAATTACAGCAGATGATGTCCGCCAATTAAAATCTAAATTCCCTGGTGTTCCGGTTGTGACATACGTGAATACTTCCGCAGAAGTTAAGGCAGAGTCGGATATTTGCTGTACTTCAAGTAATGCCGTTGCGGTAGTCCAATCGCTGAAGAGTGAGACGGTTATTTTCCTGCCAGATGAATATCTTGCCCGCAATGTTGCGCACGAAACGGGACGGCATATCATTTTTCCGACTTTCACCGGCGGCGATCTAACAAGCGACACACTTCTCGATAGACCAATCATCGGCTGGAAAGCACGGTGCGAAGTGCACGAAAAGTTCACAGTGGAAGATATTCAGAATGTGCGCAAACAGTTTCCCGATGTGGTTATTCTGTCGCACCCTGAATGCAGTCCGGAAGTTGTGGCGGCATCGGATTATTCCGGTAGTACTACGCAAATGATTCGTTATGTCCAACGCACTAACGCACCGCGTTATCTATTGCTCACGGAATGTTCGATGGGCGACAATATTATGGCGGCGAATCCGGAAAAGAATATGCTGCGCCTTTGCAGTGTTCGGTGTCCGCACATGAATGAAATTACTTTGGAAGATACGTTGGAAGCACTAAGGAAAACTCAATATATTGTCGAAGTGCCGGAAGAAATTCGTGTGCGCGCGTATCGCGCTGTGGAGAGAATGCTAAGTATCATTCCTAAGGCATCTGATTGAAATGATTGAATATTCAAATTGAAAAATCACATTTTTTTAGCATGAATTTGTTTCAGATTTGACATTTAAGTATTGTTATTTAGTCACTCTATGAATGAATGTATTGAAACGGACGTCCTAGTCATTGGCAGCGGAATTGCCGGCAGCATTGCCGCGCTCCAACTTGCTGATGCCGGTATTCATGTCGTTGTTGCAACACGTTCAACAAATCCGGAAGAATCTAACACATTTTACGCGCAAGGTGGAATCATTTATAAAGGGAAAGAAGATTCGCCCGAACTCCTCATGGAAGACATACAACATGCTGGCGCCGGCTATTGCAATCCACAGGCAGTCGAACTCCTTGCGCATGAAGGGCCAAGATTAGTCAAATCTCTTCTGCTGGAAAAATTATCAATTCCATTTGATCGCGAAACCAGCGGTGATCTTTCACTAGTACTTGAAGGCGGTCATAGTATTGCGCGTATCATTCACGCGGCTGATTCTACCGGAAGTCTCATTGAGAAATATCTGATAGGCGCACTAAAATCAAACTCTAACATAACATTGCTCACTGGTAAAACAGCAGTAGATTTACTCACACCTGCTCATCATTCACAAAATCGGCAGTCAGTGTATGATCCTCTTTCCTGCGTAGGCGCGTTTATTCTTGATCAAGCATCTGGACAAGTGCAGCGCGTTCTCGCCCGCGCAACTATTCTTGCCTCAGGCGGATTAGGGCAAATATTTCTTCGGACGACAAATCCTGCAGGAGCGCGTGGCGACGGATTATCTATCGCGTATCGTGCTGGAGCGCGAGTGTTAAATTGCGAATTCGTGCAGTTTCATCCTACAGCGTTTTATCATCCTAACGCACCATTCTTTCTTATTTCTGAAGCAGTACGCGGTGCAGGCGCACACTTAATAGACTCGAACGGCAAGCAATTTATGCAGAAGTACGATCCTGAATGGAAAGATTTAGCCCCACGCGATGTTGTTGCCCGCGGCATCCACCAAGAGATGTTAACCAGCGGCGCGTCGAATTTATTTCTTGATATTGCCTCTTACATGACTGCAGAAGATATCCGTA
>Ga0187861_10001669_pt1 | contig 22367 bp, 24 predicted proteins | sample June2016WEW_10_1_3_FD_132986 | JGI IMG/M metagenome (GOLD analysis project Ga0187861, IMG submission 132986) | Peatland microbial communities from SPRUCE experiment site at the Marcell Experimental Forest, Minnesota, USA - June2016WEW_10_100 | ecosystem: Environmental > Terrestrial > Soil >...
CGACTTCATCGAGGTCTCGTCTCGACCGAGTCGAGACGGACTGTACGGGATCCTCGATTTGATCGAAGATCAAATCGGGACTTAGTGTCGATCCGTTAGGCAGCTAGATAATGATTGAACATAGCAAACAACGCTCGTTCGTCATCCATGTCTCTAAAAGGAAATAATAAATAGTATGAAACGAATTCAAGCTTTTGTCAAGAGCTTTGCAGGTATATTCTTCTTTATCCTAATTCTGTTTATAAGCGCGGGCCGAATAGATTATTATCAAGGCTGGATTTATTCAGCGATAAGTCTTTTGGGATTGTTGATGAATTTTGCTCCAACAAACGAAGATCCTGAACTTGTTAATGAGCGGTCAAAGCCTCCCAAAGACGCTAAGGAATGGGATAAGCACATTTTGAAACTGTCCGTTCTAACTACCATAATTGCGTATGTCGTTGCTGGACTGGATTCGGGCCGTTATCAATGGTCTCCGCATTTCCAATGGGGTACTTGCCTGTTTGGAATCATTCTTATGTTTATTGGGCAGCTTATCTTTCTTATTGCCAAGAGGACAAACAGGTTCTTTTCAAGCGTAGTGCGAATTCAAAATGATAGAGGACATACTGTTTGTGAGACCGGTCTCTATAGATTCGTACGTCATCCGGGATATTTAGGAATGATAATTTCATGGGTTGGATTTCCATTGCTTATTGGTTCTCTTTGGAGCATTATCCCAATAGTCTTCGCCATTATCCTGTTATTAGTAAGAACACGCCTAGAAGACAGAACACTGATTAAGGAATTGACAGGATATAGCCAATATATTCAGAAAACGCGCTATAAATTAGTTCCGTGGATATGGTAATATTCGCTTTTTCTTAATCACATATAGAAGCGATCGGGATCTTACTCAAAAGTCAAGCAACCTATTCAGGCACTCCCCGATACAAAACAGCGGGGCAGGCAAGCTGACCCCGACTTCGATAGGGCAAGGGGAATAAGCCCGCCAACCGGCCCGCTGCGCATTCTGGCGGGAAAGCAAATAACATTGTGGACAGAATTTATATTTAACTCAATGTGGAATCGGAGGCTCGTATAGCACAACAGAAGAGAAAAGAATCTACCGGCATCGCATTTTGTTTCTCCGGTGGCGGCTAAAGGAAACTAATCAAACACTTAAAAACTTCTCCCAACGTCGAAATAACTCGGCGGTAGCCTGCAAATCCCGAAGATTATATTCTGCTATTTCACGAAACCGTTTTTCTTCAGTCAATTGTTTCATGTCTAATCCTGTTACGCCATGCGCTTTCGGACTTTCAATACCGAAAGATTTGCAGTAGAAATCTAAATTAAACTTTCGCAGTGCGCCGTAGAATGTGAATTGTTCCAGCAAATCGCAATGAATGGATGCATCGTACCGATACGGCATCAAGTTGCGTGTTGGTTGTACCTGGAGAATCGCAGATCGCAGCATCAGAAATGGACAATCGAATCCGCGGCCATTAAACGTAACGAATTGGTCGTAATGTCCGATATCTAACCAGAACTGTTCAAGAATTTCTTTCTCGCATCCAGATTTGAAGTGCACTAATTCATCATCCGAATAATAATCTAATTTTTCATCCGATTGAAAAAGAATCTTGCCGCGATTAGTTTCAGGATTCAGCATACCAATCGCGATAATTTGTGCAGTGGTTGGGTAGAGGTTGAGCTTCTGGACTGTTTCTGCGCGGTCTGCATCTGTCTCAGCGAATTTCAGCAAGTAGCTTTGCTGAGTTTCATCAAACGATTCGACGGGAAAGCCAAGGGTTTCAATATCAAGCACCACGTGTGACATATTATCCCATTTCTAAGCAGTGATACGGTAGTTTTTTAAACCCCAATATGTTTCGACAGCTGATGATTTAAGAATTGTTGCAATCGGAATGGCAAGTAACATGCCGGCAATTCCCATTAAAGAGTCCCCAATTATCAAAACAATAATCACTGTAACTGGATGCATATCTACCGTCTGGGAAAAGCAAAGCGGCTGAATGATAATATTGTCGAGCAGTTGTACAAGAACTAATGTGACAGCGATAATAGGAAATGCTTGCCTGAAATCTCCGCATTGTGAAAGAGAAATCAGAAGAGCCGGAACAACGCCAAAGAATGGTCCTACGTACGGGATAAGATTGCAAATTCCGGCAAAGATACCAAGAATAATTGCATAATTCACATCGATAAGATAAAAACCAATGATGTTAAGTATGCCGACGATGACAGAATCAAGAATCCAACCGCGCAAGTAGCCGACAAGTTCTTTCTGAATTTTATCGATTACATTTAAAACCATCTCAAAATACTTATTTGGAACTCGCTCGATTAATTTCTTGACTGCTGTATCACCTTCAGAAAGGATGAAGAAAGTGATGAAAGGGATGATAGCAAGATTCACAAGAAATCCGGCAGTGGAAGCAAGAAGACCGCTTAGTTCCTGCAATCCGCTTTGAACAAATGCATGAACTTTTTGTGTTACCGTTTCAGGATCCATAAATGGAATATTCGCCGTTAAGTTGATAGCAGCTTCATTTAATTTCTGATCGAATGGAAAGTTCTTAAATCCATCATACAATGTTTTCAATCGCTCAATAGCAAGAGGAATAAATAAAACACTGATAACGATTAGAGTACCGCCAACAAGAAGAAAAACGATGCTGACGGAAAATATTCTACGAATTCCAAACTGGAATTCAAGCAACGTTACCAGAGGACGAAGAATGAAAGCTGTAAGAATTGAGAAAATGAGTGTCAGAACCAAATCTGGAAAGAATGAAATGATCCAGAATCCGAGGATGATGATTCCAAGAATGAAAAGCACCTTTATCATCGGTCTATTGGATGTTGCCGGCATTAATCTTGTACGTTCTGATGACATAATGTTTTATGCGGTAATAGTGTAATGCTTTAATCCCCAATATGTTTCTGCTGCTGAAACACGGAGGATCGTAGCGATAGGAATGGAAATCACCATTCCTGAAACTCCCATTAATTGATGGCCAATAATAAGTGTGAGCACAACGGCAACTGGGTGCATATCCAACGACTTGCCAAAACACAAAGGTTGCAAGACAAGATCATCGGTGAGCCGTACGATTGCAGTAAGAATGACAATCGGAACCAGCATGCGGAAATCGCCCGTCTGTGTCAATGATGCGAAGAGGGCGATGCATGCGCCGGCAACGAAACCAAGATATGGAACTAGATTAGCGATTCCTGTTAGAACGCCAATTATTATTGCATAGGGGACGCCGATAATTAAAAATCCAATTATCGATAGTACACCGACAATGCTGCACTCAAGAATCAATCCTCGCATATAGGAAACAAGCTCTTTGCCGACTTTCTCCATTATATTCAGTGACATTTCAAAATATTTATTCGGTATTTTTTCAACTAATTTTTTCAATCCTACGTCGCCTTCTGCCAAAATGAAATAGGTAATAAATGGAATGATAGCAAGATTCACTAAGTAAGAAACCGTGGTGTTGATCGCATCTCCAGCAGAAAGAATCAGCTGCTGAATAAACTCGTGGACCTTTGTTCCAATAGTTGAAGAATCCACAAAAGGAATATGTGTTGTTATTTCTTTTGCCGCTATCGTTATCTTCGCTTCAAATGGAAATTGCCGCAGCTGTTCATACATTAACCGTAGACGGGCGATTAAGAGCGGAATCGTTTCAAACAATGTGAAGACGACAATTCCTCCCACTAAAAAGAAGATTACACCAATGGCAACTCCCCGTTTCATATTAAATTTGAATTCCAAGAATCGGACAAGTGGCTTGAGTATGAATGCGACGAGCGTGGAAATGATAAGTGTTAAAACAAGATCAGGAAAGAACGATGCAATCCAGAAAAGAAATATTATGAGTCCTAAAAAAGCAATTACCTTCACAAGCGGTTTGTTATGTGTGGAAGTTGATAAATGCATCGGTTAGCGGTCCAGTGTTGTGCGTATAGTTTTCATTGCGATCTCATAGGAAAATCCGCGGCGCAGAAGAAAATCGAGAAGACGTTTCTTCCGTTTTTCTTCGTCAAGATTTCTTTTTGAATATTTTGTCACTTGTAATTTACGTTTTGCCGCTTGGAGCGCCGACGCTTGCTGGCTCTGCAATGAAATCAGCTCCCCAAGTACCATATCGGTCATTGGTGATGTAATTCCTTTGGTAAGCAACTGTGTCCGCAATAACGCTTGACCTATTGGTTTTCGTTTCAGCCGATCCCGAACATATGCACGGGCAAATTCGAGATCATTAACCATTTGCGCAGATTGAAGCTGGTGTGCTACATCTTCAGCACAGTCACGCGTGAATCCTTTCTTCACTAAATGATCTACAATCTCTTTTGAACTTCGCTGTCGATACGACAAATAATTGATAGCAGTGTTTTTCGCCTGCGTTTCTGCTTCGGTTGATTTAATTTTATCAACCGTTGACTCATCAAGATCATCGCCGGTGCGCAAGCCACACTTACCAATCGTCCAATCGCTTAATTCTAAGGCCGGCACACCGTCGAGATGTACGCTATACCGCTGGCGTCTTCCGTGAAGTCTTTTAATTTTTGTAATAATCAACTTTGCTTAGCTGCGCTTCGATTTTTTTTGTTCGGATGCGTTTGCTTCTGTTTTTTCTGAAGTGGGTTTCGGTTCTTCACTTGTCAACCCGAGCTGTTTGCGCAATTCCTTATCGATATCTTTAGCAACAGTCGGATTTGCCTGAAGAAATACTTTTACCGAGTCGCGCCCTTGTCCGATGCGATCTTCCTTATAGGAGAACCAGGATCCACTTTTCACAATAATATTTTTTTCAACAGCCGTATCAATCAAATCGCCGAGTTTAGAAATTCCTTCGTTATAAAGAATGTCGAATTGAGCTTCTTTGAATGGCGGCGCAACTTTGTTTTTTACAACCTTCACACGCGTTCGATTACCGACTACATTTGTACCGTCTTTGATTGCTTCGATGCGACGAACATCCATTCGAACAGAAGCGTAAAATTTAAGAGCGTTGCCGCCGGTTGTGGTTTCAGGATTCCCAAACATTACACCGATCTTTTGGCGAAGTTGGTTTGTGAACATAACGCTTGTTTTCGATTTGCTAATTGCAGATGTGAGTTTGCGGAGCGCCTGAGACATCAATCTTGCCTGAACTCCCATTGTAGGATCGCCCATTTCGCCTTCTATTTCTGCTCGCGGTGTTAATGCCGCGACGGAATCGACGACGATAATATCTATGGCATTGCTACGCACAAGTGTCTCCACAATTTCAAGAGCTTGCTCACCAAACTCCGGCTGGGAAAGAAGAAGATTGTTGACATCCACACCTAACTTTTTAGCGTACGCAATATCTAATGCATGCTCTGTATCGATGAACGCCGCTAATCCGCCGGATTTCTGTGCCTCAGCAATAATATGCAGACAGATCGTTGTTTTGCCGGAAGATTCCGGACCGTAGATTTCGATAACGCGCCCGCGCGGTACGCCGCCGATGCCAAGTGCGGCGTCTAATGAAATTGATCCAGTGGAAATTGCATCGACCTTGGCAATGGGTCCTTCACTTAATCGCATAATAGAACCTTTGCCGTGCTGTTTTTCAATTTGATCGATGGCAATTTTGAGCGCTTGCAGTTTTGATTCTTTAATAGTTTCGGTCATGGAACTCTCTCCGGTTGAGTGTGAAGTGGTAATGATTTCAAAATTGTATAGATAGAACCGCTCGGATACAGCTCACTTTTCATCAGCAAAATCTCCGAGCAAAATGTTTCGATTGGTTCAAAAGTAATAGTTTTTATCGCTTCAGTCAAGCGAACAAAATTGTGAGTTTCTTTAACTCTACCAAGCGTAATATGAGGATGAAACACACGGGCTTCTTGGGGAAATCCGAATTCTGCACATATTCGTCCGGTTGTCGCTTGGAGATCAAGAACCGTTTGACTTGATTTTGCGCCAATCCAAACAACGCGCGGGTTGTGTATATTCGGAAATGCGCCAATTGATTCATACGCAATAGTAAATGATGGAAATTGTAGAACTGATTTTGCCAATGTTGTCGAGAGTAATTCGAGTTTTGGTTGTTCAACATTTCCTAAAAACACCAACGTAATGTGAAACTTATCCTGAGACTCCCATTTTACATTGGCCTGTGTTGCCTTTAATTTCGCTTGAATCTCGGCAATCGCCTGCTGAGCAATTGATTGAGTAGGAAGTGCAATGAATGAGCGAATGCCAGGCATCGAATTAATCCGTGATCTTTAAAATTTTTCGCCGCACAAATTCTAGAGTCGCTTGAGTAGCCCGTTCTTTTACAATTCTGCGCTCGCCATTAAAAATGAATTGCATTGCGAATGTTTCATTTTTATCGGAATATCCAATCCAGATAAGTCCGATAGGTTTTTCGAGTGAACCTCCAGTCGGACCGGCAATGCCGGTGATAGCGATACCGATATCAGTATTGGATGTAGTGCGAATGCCGAGCGCCATTGCTTCAGCAACTTCCCGGCTTACTGCGCCATGCTGATGGATTAGTTCCAATGGTACACCAAGCTCTTCTACTTTTGATTTGTTGCTGTATGCGATAATCCCGCGTTCGAAATATTCTGAACTCCCTGAAACATTTGTAATACGATCTGCAATCAATCCACCGGTGCAAGACTCAGCAATGGCAATAGTCAGCTTTCGTTCGCTCAACAATTTGCCGACAACATCTTCTAGTTCCTTCTCATCGGAAGAATAAATAAATTTATCAACTTTACTGCGGAGCTTTGTCTCAACATCATGAATTTTACTTTCAGCTTCATCTAAAGCATTCGCTTTGATTGTAATACGCAATCGCACGCCAAGTGAACTTGGAAGAAACGCCAGAGTGACTCCGGAATCCGGAGAAAACATTTTATGTACATCGCCAATTTGTTCGGCTAGAAATGATTCAGCTATGCCTGTCGTCTTTAACGTTTTGTGGCGAATGATCAATCCGGTTTTATGTTTTTCGAAGAATGGAAGAAGAAAATCATCCATCATTGCCTTCATTTCATAGGGCACACCGGGCATAACGATAAAATACTTCCCATTTTGCTCAAAGAAATATCCCGGTGCAGTGCCAAGCCGATTCTGAATAACTGTGCAGCCGCGCGGGACAAGAGCTTGGTCTTCATTGATTTTCCGCGGTGCTGATTTACGACGTGCAAAAATACGTTTTACATTCTCAAGCGCCTCTTCATTTATAATGGTATCTGTATTGAAGAACTTGCAAACGACGCTGCGTGTAATATCGTCGTGTGTAGGTCCAAGTCCGCCGGTTACAGTAACGACATCATGAGAAGCGTAAGCCTTTTGAAACGCCGAAAGAATTTCGTCTTCATCGTCGCCAATCGTTGTCATCTTGTCGCCAAAGATACCAACGGAGTTGAGTTTTTCGGCAATGTATGACTGATTAGAATTGACGACTTGACCAATAAGCAATTCATCACCGATAGATATTATTTCTGCCTTCATAATTATTGTCTCAACAATAATTCTTTGACCATTGGAATCAGCAATGCAAATTGAATTATAATGTTTGAATAAATGCCGGCAATAACATCGTCCATCATAATGCCGAAACCGCCGTGCATATTATCAAACTTGCAAGCTGGAAATGGTTTGACGATATCAAAAAACCGAAAGACGAAAAATGTTGCAATCACAATAAATATTTTTTTAGGAAGTAAAAACAGTGAAATCCACATACCCACAACTTCATCAATTGTTACCTCGGCTGGATCGTGGCCGTACCGTTGTTCCATTGTGTTTGCTGTTTTGATTCCAAGAATGAAAACTATAAGTATTGATGTGCCAATGATAACTAATGATTCAAATCCAGGAATGAAGTAGAATGCAAGCGCGACCACACTGCCCACAGTGCCGGATGCAATGGGTGAATATCCGGAAAATAGAGCAGAGGCGAACAACTTGGTGACAAACGAAGGTTCAACTGCTGTCAGATCTTTATTCGGGTTCGGAAAATTTGTTTGAGGACTCATAGAGTTCACGAATGGTTTTCCAATTGTCGATAATATAAATTATTCCGGTCCATAAGGTAATGCCGGTGATAATAACCATTACAGAATAAATGAACGAATAATTTAAGAGCGTTTTAGTTAATCCGTCAAAATTTTCCTCAATTGACGGAGTATTTTGCGCAACATAGAAAATCAATAAATAATAGATGAGAACATATTGTGCAAAAGTTTTTGTCTTAGCCAGCTTGGACGTGTCTACTGGTTTGCCTTTATACTCAGCATAAGAACGAAGAATTGTGATAATGGCATCACGGATGACAATGATCCACACCATCCAACCTGATACTAAGCCGAGATACGAATAAGCAAGAAGTGCAGCTGATGTGAGAACTTTATCGGCCAGCGGATCTAAGAACGCTCCCCAGCGTGTAACATAACCCCAACGCCGCGCAAGCCATCCGTCATACCAATCGGTAATGGCAGCAATAATAAAAACTGCAAGTGACCATTGACGTAAAATGGAATTGGAAGATAACAAGAAGACAAGAAATACCGGCGTGAGTAAAATTCTCAGAAAGGTCAATTGATTTGGTGGTGAAAAAAATTTCATCGCTTGAGTAAAATATTCGTAACGAGTTCACCGATTGATCAAAAACATTCCGTCATGGTTGCCTCTCATAGGCGGCTGACAAAAAATCCCGCTGAGGGGCGGGATTTCAAAAGTTCACAATGCCCAAAATACTTAAGCTGCTTTTTGGATCTTCCCGGATTTAATGCAGTTTGTGCAGACCTGAATGCTTTTTACACCGCCAGATCCCATTTTCACTTTTACATTTTGAAGATTGGGAAGAAAACGTCTTGGAACACGATTATGTGCGTGGCTGACGTGATTGCCTGCCATTGGTTTCTTGCCACACACTTCACAAATTCTTGCCATTTACTACTCCACTAATTTCAATGTCATCAATTACAAAATTAATATAACGAGAAAACCCACGAGAGGCAAGGGGAAATTCTACGAATAAGAGTGATGAATAATGAGAAAAAGTAACTGCACAGCGTGTTTGGATAAACAGCGAAATAATTCCTTCTCCTTTTAGGAGAGGGTTAGGGTGAGGTCAAATAAAAAGAAATGATCCCATCTTGATCCTCCCCTATGAGGGGATGAGATTATATAGGATAAATCCAATACTATTAAGGACCATGTTGAGTAATTGCGAATAAAAATACTATTCTTACGCTCAAATTGCTTTGTAAGATGCGATTCATTCTGGAGCAGATAATTTCAGTTGTTACGTTGCACAAAGAATCAAATTTGGTTATCATAACAATAAGTATGGTCATTTTAGGAATTGAAACATCTTGTGATGAAACGTCTGCAGCGGTAGTGCGGGATGACAAGCTTCTCTCAAATGCCACCGCAATGCAGCTCTTTCATACAGAATATGGTGGAGTAGTACCGGAGCTGGCTTCGCGAGCACATCAACGGCTTATTGTGCCGATTGTTGAGGATGCGTTGCGGAAAGCTTCGATTGAAAAGAAAGATTTAGATGCTATTGCCGCAGTTTATGGTCCTGGACTTATTGGATCAATTTTGGTTGGATTAAGTTTCGGTAAAGCGATGGCTATGGGACTCGGCATTCCATTTATCGGTGTCAATCATATGGAGGCACACATATTTTCAAATATGATTGAAGAACCGAAGCCGTCCTTTCCCTTCGTCAACTTAACAGTTTCCGGCGGACATACACAGCTTGTGTTGATGAAGGATTATTTCGAAAGCGAATTGCTGGGCGAGACAATGGATGATGCGGCAGGTGAAGCGTTTGATAAGATAGCAAAAATGCTCGGCATAGGCTATCCGGGCGGACCGTTGGTTGACAAGTTTGCAGTAAAAGGAAATGCGAAAGCTGTAAAGTTTCCGCGTCCATTTATTGAAGAAGGTTCGCATCAATTCAGCTTCAGCGGATTGAAAACATCTGTGCTGTACTATTTACGTAAAGTTGGATTTGATAAAACTGCTGATGTGAACGAGCAATTTGTTGCCGATGTGTGCGCAAGTTTCCAGGCGGCAGTTGTAGATGTGTTGATCAGTAAATTAATATCTGCGGCAAAAATATATGGAGTGAAAGATATTGCAGTGTGTGGTGGAGTATCGGCAAATTCAGAATTACGCCGTCGTCTTGAAGTTGAAGCGAAAATCAATCATCTGCATCTCTTTATTCCAAAATTAGATTTCTGTACAGATAATGGCGCGATGGTGGCACAAGTTGGATATGAGCGAATGCGTAAAGGATTCGTCTCAAATCTTGAACTCACAGCTGAACCGAACCTACAATTGAACTAACTATGACCGATTTTAAGATAGAAATGTACCGTTGGCGTGATCGAATAGATAAAATTGATCTCAAATTAGTGAAATTGCTAAATGAGCGGACAAGATGCGCTGAAGAAATCGGCAAGATCAAACTTCTTCTTGGGATGGAAGCATATTCGCCTGAACGTGAAGAAGAAGTAAAGCGCAATGTGACGGCGGCGAACCGTGGCCCACTTTCTATCAAAGCCATCCAGCGGCTCTTCGAACGCATCATTGATGAATCACGGAGCGCTGAGCGTATTACAATGGACGAAAAAAAGAAGCGTGTAAAGTAAAACGCATGACAAGCCGGTTGTTCCATCGATTAATAATTATTGCAGTTATCTTTTGTACCCTTGTACTCGCTTTTGCATACTATATTTTCCTAATGCCATATAATTATAATGATCAAAAGGGAAAAATAGTGATTATTCCGCGCGGTGCGTCATTTCGTTCAGCGGTTGATTCGTTAATAAGCTTGCAAGCCATTCGAAACCAGTGGTCATTTCAAATTGCAGGTCGTTTGATAGGGTATACGAAAATAATAAAGACAGGAAAATATCTTTTCGTTTCCGGGCAATCCAATCTTGACATTCTTAAAGATATTCGTGTGGGAAAATCACGTTTGATTATTCCGGTTACCATTCCAGAAGGATGGCGGATAGATCAAATGGCGCGCAGGTATAAACATGAAATTGGAATTGACGCAGAAAAATTTCTCGCGCTTTGCAATGATACTGTATTTCTTCATGAGCAAGGTATCGAAGATAAGTCGCTGGAAGGATATTTAATGCCAGAGACATACGCTTTTTATTGGCAGACGGATGAGCGTGAAATTATAGAGCGAATGCTTACTGAGTTCAAACATTTCTATAATGATACGCTTCTTGAACGACAGCGCGAAATGAAAGCCTCACAACGAGAGATTCTCACGCTTGCATCGATTGTAGAAGCGGAATCAAGCATTGGCGATGAACGTCCGGTTATTGCCGGTGTGTACTGGAATCGATTAAAAAAGAGAATGCGGCTTGAAGCTGATCCGACGGTGCAATATGCGCTTGGTGAAGAGAAAAAATTGAGCCGTCAGGATTTGGAACTAAATTCGCTTTATAACACTTATCGGTATTATGGATTACCGCCCGGCCCAATTAATAACCCGGGAAAATCTTCCATTCGAGCTGTGTTATTTCCTCAGCAGCATGATTATTTATATTTCGTCGCAACAGGAGTTGGTGGGCATCACTTCGCCAAAAAATTCAGTGATCACCAAAAGAACATAATTATGTATCATCGCACGCGGCGTGAATTACAACGTGCTTCAAAAAAATGAAACATAATATCATTTGTCACATAATCGTTTCTTCTGTTGTTGCGCTCTTTCTTGTGAGCTGTGCTAATCAACAACCCCCGGAAGGAGGGCCAGTGGATAGGACGGCACCGGTGATTGTTTCAACATATCCGGATAGCAGCAGTATGCGAAATTTCAGTGATAATAAAATTCAATTGGAATTTGATCGCTATATGAATGAACGAAGTGTTGAGGAAGCGATCTTTATTTCGCCATATATCGGAGCGCCGGAGTTTAACTGGAGCGGGAAAGAATTAGAACTAACATTTTCGGAAAAACTCCGACCCAACACCACATACGTTATGAATATTGGTACGGATGCGGAGGATCTTAATAAGAACAGAATGGCGCATGCATTTACGCTTGCGTTTTCAACTGGGAAGGAAATTGATCGCGGAGCAATTGAAGGACGCGTATACCCAAGAAATAATGGCGATGCAATTTCTGGTATTATAATTTTCGCGTATCGATTAGATGGCTTAAATCTCGATACATTGAATCCCATCAGTGTGAAGCCGGATTTTATTACGCAGACCGGGAAAAACGGCGATTTCTTCCTTCATCATATCCCTTTTGGGAGTTATAGAATTTTTGCGATTCGGGATGAGTATAGGAATCTTGTGTACGATCGTGAAATAGATGAATATGGTGTGCAGTCGGGCATCATCAATATTACACATTCGGATTCACTAACAACAGGTGTGTTGATGAAGCTTGCGAGAGAGGATACAACCGGTCCGCGGCTTGTTAGAGTTATGGCACAGAATCGAAATCATATTCTTGCAGGATTTTCGGAATCAATAAATCCAACCTCGGTTGCTCTTTCATCATTCTCTGCTTTTGACACTGTTAATCGGAAACCGCTTGAGTTCTTAATTGTTTACCCTTCACCCGCAGATTTAACTTCATTCTTTTTGATCACACAGAAACAAGATTCTGGCAGAGTTTATCGTCTCAACGTACAGGGTATAACGGATTCTGTAGGGAATAAAATCAATCCACTTGCGAATACACTCCTATTCCGAAGTTCGCTGAAATCGGACACGATCGGCTCGAGATTAGTTTCTGTGTCAATCAAAGATAGTGCACAAGCCATCGATCTTCAACCTGTTTTGAAGATGACGTTTTCCGATGCATTAGCAAAATCGGATTCACTTGGTTGGATAAATCTTTTCGACAACAATAAACAATTAGTGCCGACTGAAAAGAATTGGATTAGTGATGCAGTGATTTCGCTTCAGCCCGAAAACCAATTAACAAGCCGGACGTGGTACACACTTCGCGCAGAACTGCGAAAAGTGCACGATTGGGCTGGTCGAGCATGCCGTGATTCCACAAAATCGTGGCGTTTTGAGACACTAGATATCGAAGACTTAAGCAGTGTCGAAGGAATTATTATCGACAAAAATAAAATAGATACTGCAGGACGTTTATACGTTATGGCATCTCAAATTGGAGAAAAAAAACCAAAACAGTACATTGTAACAGCTGATGCGACAGGAAATTTTATATTTCCACAAATTGCCGAAGGGCGTTACGTTTTGCAGTCGTTTAGGGATCGAAACAACAACGGCAAATATGATTCAGGCAAACCGTTTCCTTTCATCTACTCAGAACGTTTGAGCTCGTTCTCCGACACGCTTAAGATTCGCGCACGCTGGCCTTTGGAAGGCGTGAAGATTGAGATGAAGTAGAAGAAGAGTAATTGCTCTCAGGGAATTATCAGTCCTCTTCTTTTGTTTTAGAGTATAAGCTGGAAGATGAAGCTCGATTTGTTTTTCAAATTAATAATTTTAGATTTCTACCATAAAAAGATTTTGCGAAATGATTGAAACTTATATTCCAATATTTCTGATGATCGCCTGTGCCGTTGCGTTTGGTATTTTCATGGGCAAAGCTAATGAGTTATTTGGACCTAGACGTCCCAGCGATGAGAAACAATCTACCTATGAAAGTGGTATGGAACCGGTGCGTACAGCCCGCGAACGGTTTTCTGTAAAGTACTATTTAGTCGCAATGCTCTTTATCGTTTTCGATATCGAAATCGTTTTTATGTATCCGTGGGCAGTGACCTACAAACAACTTGGTGTGCAGGGCTTTGTGGTGATGTTTGTTTTTATCTTCGTCCTCTTAATTGGTTTCTATTACGTTTGGAGGAAAGGAGCTTTGGAATGGGATTAGAGAGTTGGATGGGTGATGGATATATTGCAACCAAGCTTGAAGATGTTATTAATTGGTGCCGCAAGAATTCTCTTTACCCGATGCCGATGGGAATATCTTGCTGTGCCATCGAGATGATGGCGGCGGCAGGGCCAAGATTTGACATCGCTCGCTTCGGATCAGAGGTGATGCGTTTTACTCCGCGTCAATGTGACGTGATGATCGTTGCGGGAACGACAACATACAAGATGGCAAAAGTTGTGCGTAAGATATATGATCAGATGCCTGAACCGAAATGGGTCATTGCGATGGGTGCGTGTACTTCTTCCGGGGGAATGTATCGAACCTATTCTGTGGTTCAAGGAATCGACCAATTTCTTCCAGTGGATTTTTATGTCGCCGGTTGCCCACCGCGTCCGGATAATCTTTTAAATGCGCTTATGCTTCTTCAACAAAAAGTACAACGAGGAGAATGCAAGGGAACGTCTCCTTCGTTTATTGGCGATTTTCGCAGACATACTGAATCAAAGTCAGTTTCAAAATAATATTAAAGAAAATTAGAATATAAAGCATCCATGGAAGCGATGAACAAAAAAGTTCTCGAGCGGATCAAAGCGAAGTTTGCAGATACAACATTTGAATCGAACGAATTTCGCGGCGAGTTGACTATCGTAATTCCAAAGGAGCGAATTGTTGAAGTCTGTAAATTTCTAAAGGAAGATAAAGAACTTTGCTTTGACCTCCTTGCCGATTTGTGCGGCATAGATATGAACACACCATCGAAACGGTTTGGCGTCATTTATAACTTGTATTCTTTCACTACGAAACACCGTATTCGATTGAAAACTTTCATAGAAGAAGAACATCCCAAAGTACCGACCGTTACAGGTGTATGGGGAACTGCAAACTGGCACGAGCGTGAAGCTTTCGACATGTTCGGCATTATCTTCGAAGGGCATCCTGATCTGCGTAGAATATACATGCCGGATGAATTCGAATATCATCCGCTTCGCAAAGATTTTCCATTGATGGGTATTCGTGGATCGTTAGATTTGCCAAAAAAATAATGGAAACAAAATCAGAACAGAGCAATCGTAAATCAAAGATTCTCGAAGCACTTGAGAACGAACATACAACTGTTACGTTCGATGATCCACTTGAGAATGAGATGGTGCTTAATATGGGACCCCAGCATCCTGCAACGCACGGCGTGCTGAGACTGCTTATCAAGCTGGACGGTGAGACTGTGTTGGCATCGGTTCCGGAAATTGGGTATTTGCATCGAGGATACGAAAAATTGGCAGAGAATTGCAGTTTCCATGAGTTTATCCCACATACAGACCGTCTTGATTATCTCTCACCGCTTTCTAACAATGTAGCGTATGTTCTTGCTGTTGAAAAGTTACTTGGCATAGAAGCTACGCCGCGTGCGCAGTACATCCGTACGCTCATTTGTGAACTTGCCCGTATTTCTTCTCACCTGATGTTTCTCGGTTCACTTGCTATGGATGTCGGTGCATTGACAGTGTGGATGTGGTCATTCCGCGAACGCGAAAAAATGTACGATATCTTCGAAAAAATTGCCGGCGCTCGCTTTACTACCAGTTACACTCGTATTGGCGGTTTAGCACAAGATGTTACATCGGAAACACTTTCGATTATCCGTGGTTTTATTGATGATCTTCCTGGAAAAGTACTTGATTGCGAAAAACTGCTCAACACGAATCGAATATTTCTTGGTCGCGTTGATGGTGTCGGTGTAATATCCAAAGAAAGTGCAATTGATCTTGGTCTTACCGGTCCATCTCTCCGTGCGTGCGGCATGGAACATGATTTGCGGCGAGCAAATCCTTACCTCATCTATAATGATCTTGATTTTGCGATTCCGATGTACGAAGGCGGAGATTGTCTTGCGCGCTATTATGTGCGTATGGCAGAGATAAAAGAGAGTATAAAAATTGTCCGGCAAGTGCTGGATAAAATACCTGTTGGAGAAGTCAAAACAAACCAACCGAAGCAAGTGCTTCCCAACAAAGATCGTATCTATAAGAAAATGGAAGAACTCATTTATGACTTTATGCTCATAAATTTTGGAGTTAGTCCACCCATCGGCGAAATTTATCATGCAGTTGAAGCGCCAAAGGGTGAATTGGGCTTTTATATCTATAGCAACGGTGAAGGTCAGCCGTGGCGGTTGAAAATTCGATCGCCGTCATTCGTTAACCTGCAATCAATTTCTACTATGATGAAAGGTGCAATGATTTCGGATGTTGTGGCAATTGTCGGCAGTTTGGATCCAGTAATGGGAGAAGCGGATAAATAAGTCAAAATGAAAAATGAAAAAGTAAAAAGTGAGAAGTAGGAAGAGAGCAAAAGAGAGAGAAAAGTATGAAGCAGAATAATCGTATTGTAATGTTCAAACTGTAAACATCAAACTCGAAATGTTAAGCGAAGAAAATAAAAATAAAGTTGAGGAACTCCGGAAACGTTATCCTACATCGCAAGCGCTGGTGCTGCCTGTATTGTGGATGATACAAGAGCAGGAAGGTTATATCTCAGAAGAATCAATGAAGTATGCCGGTATACTCTTAGATATTCCTTTCAGCCACATACTTGGCGTTGTGACGTTCTATTCTATGTTACAAAATGAGGCTGTTGGTAAACATCATATAGAAGTATGTACAAACGTTTCATGCATACTGCGCGGTTCAGGAAAAATTCTCGAACATATTGAAAAACGTCTTGGTATTACGGCAGGTGAAATATCGAAGGATAAAAAATGGATACTTTCGGAAGCGGAGTGCATGGGATCCTGCGGCACTGCCCCTATGCTTGCCATCGGAGATGAATATTATGAAAGCCTGACCATGGAAAAAGTGGATAAACTTATAGACAGTCTACAATGAGCCTTCAGCCTGCTAATACCGAAAAGTTAACAACGTGGAAGCGTGTTATTCTTCCTGATGTACTCGATTTGCATAAGATTGATGTCTATCGTGCAAACGACGGTTATATAGCGCTAAAGAAGGCGCTGGAAATGAAACCGGACGAAGTAATTGATGAAGTAAAGAAATCGGACTTGCGCGGTCGGGGTGGAGCTTGCTTTCCAACAGGACTAAAGTGGTCTTTCATGCCAAAGAATTCCGATAAGCCAAAATATCTTTGCGTCAACGGAGACGAATCAGAGCCGGGCACATTTAAAGACAGACAGATTATTGAATTCAATCCACATTTACTTATCGAAGGGACACTTATCGCGTGTTACGCGATGGAAATAACAACGGCGTACATTTACATGCGAGGTGAGTATGGCAAATGGATCAAGATGTTGCAGAAGGCAATAGACGATGCGTACACAAATGGTTTAATCGGTGAAAAAATTCTTGGAACAAATTTTTCTACACATATAACCATTCATCGCGGAGCTGGTGCGTACATTTGCGGTGAAGAATCGGCGTTAATGAATTCCATCGAAGGCGGACGTGGATATCCAAGAGTGAGGCCGCCATTTCCCGCTCAGTTTGGTTTGTGGGGCTGTCCAACAACGATTAATAATGTGGAAACGATTTCCAATATTCCCATTATCATTGATAATGGTTGGAAATGGTATTCACAAATTGGTGCTGTAAAACATCCAGGTCCTTTGCTTGTTGGCGTCAGCGGACATGTGAACAATCCAGGTATCTTCGAAATGCCGACAGGCGAACCGTTACTTGAAGTTATTCACAAATGGGCGGGCGGTATCCCCGGCAATAAAGGCATCAAAGCCGTTTTTCCAGGTGGTTCATCCACAATGATTCTACGCGGCGATCAACTCGAAGGTATTCGTATGGACGCAGAATCGCTGAAAGCCGCCGATTCTTCCGTCGGTACAGCAGGAATAATTGTGATGGATTCGGATACTGATCTTATTCAAGTTATTGCGCGTATTGCAGAGTTTTATTATCGTGAATCATGCGGACAGTGCACACAATGTCGAGAAGGAACCATCTGGATGTATAAAATTCTAAAACGTTTTGAGCATTTTGAAGCAAACTTAGAAGATATCAATTTGCTAATGGATATTGCTAATAACATTGAAGGGAATACGATTTGCGCACTTGGTGATGCTGCCGCTTTGCCGGTGCAATCGATGATTAAACGATTCCCAGAAGAATTTGAAAAACGAGTCAGACAGTCCCGTGTACCTCTCGGGGTGTATTGAAAATTTCGTACTTCTGTAATGCTTCTTAAATTTCACTTTTTTCGTATATGCAAAATATTCACAGGAGTAAGTGAACATGAATTTCATTAATAAAACATTCATGTGTTGTGCAATATTTTCTGCTGCAGTTTTCTCACAGCAGTCGCCGCACGATGTTGCAGGACGCATCGCTTCCTTCCTTCAAACGGAAACGAAAAACCAGATTGTGCATAGAAAGACGAAAAATATAATAACAGAACTCGATCCTTCAGCGGTTGATACGAATATACAGTTTGCCAGTTTGTTCAACGATTGGAATTACCCTAATGGTGTTATGCTCTATGGCATGCTTGCCTGCGGGAAAAGCGAATACGTGATTAGTAATTTTGATTTTCTCTTTCACAATAAAGAATATTTTAAAAAAATGTGGAACCAGTTCCATTGGAACAGAATAGGAACAGAATATGAATTGCACCGTATGGAGTCTTTAGATGACTGCGGAGCAATGGGGGTTGCTCTCATCGAGGCATATCGCCTAGCAGGAAACAAACAATGGCGTGAAACGATCGATACGATTGCGAACTACATCCATACGAAACAAACTCGGCTCACCGACGGTACGCTATGTAGAACCGTACCAAGGAAGATGACGATCTGGGGAGACGATCTGTATATGAGTGTTCCGTTTCTTGCACGCATGTCAACATTGACGCACGATACCGTATATTATAGCGATGCCATTCATCAGGTGCTAGAATTTTATCGTTTGCTGACTGATCCACAGAAAAAAATCATGCATCACGGTTATTATACCGATTCCTCACAACAAACTTTCGCTTGCTGGGGAAGAGTGAACGGGTGGATGCTCGTCGCTGCCACAGAATTGCTTAGCCAGTTACCTGCACAATGTGCGGGGCGTGACCGAGTAGTACAGTGTGTGCAGTCTCATATCCGGGGACTTGTTGCTTATCAGGATTCTTCGACCGGTCTCTGGCATCAGGTATTAGATCGACCAGAGTCGTATCTTGAAACGTCATGTTCGGCAATGTTTGTTTACAGTATTGCAAGCGGTATTCAAAACGGCTGGCAAGATGCAGCATTTGCTGCGTTTGCAAAAAAGGGGTGGCAAGGAGTGGCATCGCGTGTAACATCGGAAGGGCACATTCTTGGAACATGCGCAGGGACATCTATTGGAAACGATTTTCAGTTCTATTATTCCCGACCTTCACCGGAAAACGATCTTCATGCCTTCGGTCCTGTCCTTTTAGCTGCCTCTGCTATGATGAAATTGTCTCAATAATATCTTTTTTTTCCAAAACCAAAAGAAATAAACGCCTTGCTAAGATATCGGATCTAAGCAAGGCGTTGCAATATAATAGTGTGACACTTTTGCGCAAGGGTATTTCCCCCATTTATAGCGCACCGGGGAACAATTAAAGATAAAAAGCGTCTATTGTATCAGTTGCATTGGATACATGAAAAAAACTGAACATTGCGAAAAAACCATGGAAGTGAGAAATACTGGAGGAAGCATGGCGGTTCCATTTCCGCGTAGTGAATGGAATGGACATGAGAATCCTGAACATATTGGAGTTCGTGGAAGAAGTTTTGTAACTTCACTTCTAAGAATGAATAATACGAACTCCATGATCAACGATCAAGCACAGCCAAAACCCAATGCCGAAGTTCTCCGAGAAATGGACGATGAGGCACTGATTACTACATTTCAGAGCGGTGATCTCGATGTTTATCGCTTTCTTGTGGAGCGCTATCAAGAGCGGATTCGCAATTTGCTGTTTTCAATTTTTCACGATCGTGACTTCATCGATGATCTTGCGCAGGAAGTGTTTATTAAAGCATATCAAGCACTTCCGCATTTTCGATTTGAAGCATCATTCTACACGTGGCTCTACAGGATTGCTGTAAATAAAAGCAGGGATGAACTTCGAAAGAAAAAAGCGCGCCGTTTCTTTTCTTTTCAAACGCTTGATGACGGAATTGAAAAAGAATTAAATGTTCGCCTTTCAGTTTCTCCAGAAAACAGAGATACACAGGAATTGGTAGCGATGGGATTACAGACTTTGCCGGAAAAATTTAGAACAGCGGTTGTATTGAAGGACATAGAAGGACTTTCGTACGAAGAAATAGCCAAAGTGATGCAGTGTCAACTTGGCACCGTGAAATCAAGAATCTCCCGAGCACGGGCAATGCTGAGGAAAGCATTAAAGCCGTTAATGGAGGAAGTGCAATCATGAAAAAAATGAAAGAACAAAAATTGGACGCGTTGCTTTCGCAATATATCGATGGCGCACTATCCGAGAAAGAGGCGCAGCAAGTGGAATCCTTGCTAGCGGAAGATGAATCTGTAAGAAAACACGTTGCAGAACTAAAAAATCTTAAAATATTATTGGCATCACAGCCAAAGTTGAATCCTAATATTGGTTTCTGGACTCGCTTTGCAGTGGCAATGGAAGAGCAGAAAGAAGAAGAACGCAATCTTCTTCCATTCCCGCGTAAGTTTCTTCCTGCGATCTCTATTATGGTTACTGCTGTTGTTGTGGTCGTAGGAACGTTAGTCATTCAAAATCGGATGCAATTCGTACAGTTCTTCTCGGAGAAATCGCAGGCAGTTAAAGAAGTGTACAAAAATAAAATTCTACAGGGTTCTCTCTTACCGCTTTTTTCCAAAGTAGATAAAGAACGTGCATTGCAATTTTCACTCTTTGGCACACTTCAACTTGATGACAAATCAGAGACTGCGCTTCGCGTAGATGAACAATCAGAGAAAGGATACCGTATAGAAGTTGGGAATAATTTAAAGAACAAAACTAAGTCGGTTACGTTTGATCGCTTTGTTTCTGAAGTAAAGCCATCTGCCAAACAGAAAAAAATTATTGATTCTCTATTGGATTTAACTGGCAGGCGTATCGAAACGTCTGTATTAATCGGTGAGAACAACACAATGGCAATTGCACCTGATCTACCGAAATTGAATAGATTGATGGTAACAAATATTGCTTCATGTTTGGAACCTCTTCAGCGAGTGAATTTCGAGCGTTTGCTTGAAGCCAACAATGCACCTTACACCGTAACAGTGAGGAGTGTACCGGCTGGAAAAGCAGGCAATTATTTCCAACGTATTCCCAAATTTCCGCAAAGTGATCGTTTTGTAATTATCACCCCGGACACAATGATGTATTCACAAATTCATATCAATTTCGATAGTCTCCGACGGCAAGTGGAAGAGAATTTTGCCGTTGCGGAAGTTCGAAGAGAAGCGATGCTTAAGAAGATTATGGCAAAAGGATTCCAACGTATACCTAGAAATGTACAATTCTCAACTCCTGATCAGTTTTTTAGCGGAGAAGAATTCTTTAGCGTGGAAATTAATGTTCCCAGCGAGGAAGATAATCAACAGCCGATGCGCGTTGTTGTTCAGCCGCGCTTTCGGAAACAATTTCTCCCACCCGAAATCCGAAATCATTCCACACAAATGCGCATTTGGAAAGATACGACTTCCATCAATATAGTACCATAGCAGTGAAATCGCTCTAGTACACTTTTATATAAGCCCGGTATATTTTGCCGGGCTTTTTTTAATATTGCGCTTTAAATAAAACAGCAGTTTGTTCGCGAATTTAATCTTGCTTCTGCCAGCACCTTTTGGTATATTAATTTTTATATATTACGTTTAATTCAAAAAAATCAATATGAAGGATACGATCCATGAAAAGTAATTTATTCTATTTGTTTTTTGCATTGCTCCTTGTGGGATTTATGATTCAAGGATTTCAATGCGGTTCTCCAGATTTCACAGGCGCGAAAGTACAAGAACAAAATAAAAACTACCCTGAAGCTGCACGATTATATGAAAAAGAGGTTCAGAAGAATCCGATAAATCAGGATGCTTGGTATTACCTTGGCCGTCTTCGTGGAACTCAATTGAATGACCTCGTTGGAATGAATCAAGCATTCAATGAAGCAAATAAAATTTCGGATAAGTATGCAACTGAAATTCATACATATCGAGTGCTGTTTTGGGGACAGCATATGAACAACGGTGTTAGTTTAGCAAAACATGCAAGCAGTGACTCCACCCAGTATTATGATAAAGCAATTGAAGAATACAATATGGCTGCAGTCGTAATGCCCGATACTGCTTTAACATATCATTATATAGCTTTAACATATATTAGCAAAGCTAGAATTGATTCTGTGCTTGCGCATCAAGAAGCTGATATTGATTCTGCACTAGCGACCCAGAAGAAAGCATGGAATTTGAGCTACGACGAAGAACA
>Ga0187861_10001679_pt1 | contig 22226 bp, 21 predicted proteins | sample June2016WEW_10_1_3_FD_132986 | JGI IMG/M metagenome (GOLD analysis project Ga0187861, IMG submission 132986) | Peatland microbial communities from SPRUCE experiment site at the Marcell Experimental Forest, Minnesota, USA - June2016WEW_10_100 | ecosystem: Environmental > Terrestrial > Soil >...
GCGCACATACGGTCGGAGAAGCCGCTGTCTCAGCCGGATGTGCTGCCCAGTGGCCTGACCGACCTGCGGCTGTACCGCGTGTTCGTCGACAACGCCGTCACCGACATCCATCTCTCGCCGTAACATCCCCGCAACCGATTCACGTTGCCACGCGGTGTGCTCGAGGCTTTTCGACCATTCCGGACAACGCCTCCCAAAGTCGCTCCCAAGTCGGGTTTCTGGAATCCTTTCTGCTTAGAAGGTAACTGCAATTTGATTGAAGCTGAATTCATGGGGAGATAAACTGCCTTCGATGCTCCACCCAACCAACATTGGAATTCATTGGCCCTTAATTGGTTGCGCATTAAGCGGACATCCGGGATGGCACGACTTGCTACCCCGCAACCCCACCCCCACGGCCCATGACATGAGTGGAAGAACAATTCCAAGAAGTCTGGAGTTGAAGGCTGGCGAACTGGTTGAGGTGCGCAGCCGGGAAGAAATTCTTTCCACCCTTGATAAGAATGGGTGCCTAGACGGCATGCCTTTTATGCCGGAGATGTTCGCGTTCTGCGGAAAACGATTACCCGTTTACAAACGCGCTCACAAAACCTGTGATACGATCTGTTGGAGCGGCAGTCTCCGCATCACAAACGCCGTCCATCTGGAAGGCATTCGCTGCAACGGACAATCGCACGGCGGTTGCCAAGCCGACTGCCTGATCTTCTGGAAAGAGGCGTGGCTCAAACGGGCATCTTCCGTTCCCGGCGTGGGGCACCACGATGCGCCTTCGTCGACAGGCGTGCCCGCCGACGGTTCCAGTTGCACCGAAAGCGACGTCCTGGCCAATGCCTGCAAGACCGGCGGCGCTGCGACCGACGAGCCGGTGTATGTCTGCCAGGCAACCCAGTTGTTGCAGGCGAGTTCCCCGCTGATGTGGTGGGACTTGCGGCAATACTGGGAGGACTACACATCCGGCAACTTCGGCCTGAAGTGGATGCTGGGCGTCTTCTGCTACGCCAACTACAACGCTTTGATGAATGCCGCCGGAAGATGGCGGCTGCGCAAACCGCTCGGCTGGATTTATGACGCAGTTCAGAAGCTTCGAGGACGACCGCCCCACCCGCGCGCCAAAGGTCGAATCCCGGCGGGTGCGCCAACACCGACAGTGAATTTGAATCTGCAGCCGGGAGAGATGGTCCGCGTGAAGAACTTTGAGGCGATCCGGGACACCATCGACTGCGAGTATCGCAATCGCGGGATGAAGTGGGATGCCGAGCTGGTGCCCTACTGCGACCGCGTGTATCGCGTGCGAAAGCGCGTGCAAAAAATTATCGATGAGAAGACGGGTAAAATGCAGCACCTCAAGTCGGAGCCAGTCATACTCGACGGCGCAATCTGCCAGTCGAAGTACAGCGAACATCGTTACTTCTGTCCACGCGCCATTTTCCCCTATTGGCGCGAGATTTGGCTGGAAAGAACCTCGCCAGACAGTCCCAAAACACCGCCAGAGAAAAGCTAAACCAACCCGACCTCAACGTCTCGACACCCAGTGCCGTGCCTCGAACGACGAGGTTTCTCTTCAGGGCGGATCGATTTGGTGTCCCAGCTTCTGGAATCGCTGCAGTTTGTAGATCAGCGCGCGGCGGCTGATGGCGAGGGCCTTCGCGGTTTCGGTGCGGTTGAAGTTGTGTTTGCGAAGCGCCTGGAGAATGGCTTCGCGCTCGATTTCCTCCAGTTGCTCCGGATTGGCCAAACTGGCGGGGGACGGTTGCGCCGCCGCATCGCGCACGCGCGCGGGAAGATGCTCCGGCAGGATAAATTCGCCGGAAGAAAGCAGCACTGCGCGCTCCATGGCGTTGCGCAATTCCCGCACGTTGCCAGGCCACGCATAATTCTCCAGACACGCCGCGACTGTTTCTGAAAACCGCGCGCGACCTTTGGCGAATTCGGCAATGAAAAGACCGGCTAGGGGCAGAATATCCTCATGACGCTCGCGCAAAGGCGGGACTTCCAATTCGACCACGTTCAGGCGATAGAACAAGTCTTCGCGAAACCGCCCCCCCTTGACTTCCTCATCCAGATTGCGGTTGCTGGCAGCCAGGATCCTGACGTTGGACCGAACCTCGCGGTTCGAACCGACGCGCTGAAACCGCCCGTCCTGCGTCACGCGGAGCAGCTTGGCCTGCAGTTGTGGCGATATCTCTGCGATTTCGTCGAGAAAAATGGTGCCGTCGTTCGCTTCTTCGAAGCGCCCGATGCGTTGCGCGTGCGCACCGGTGAACGAGCCTCGTTCGTGCCCGAAGAGCTCGCTTTCGAGGAGCGTTTCCGGTATGGCGGCGCAGTTCACTTTCACCAACGGGCCGGCGGCGCGTGCGCTCCAGGCGTGGATGACATCGGCCAACACCTCTTTGCCGACACCGCTTTCGCCGGTGATCAACACGCGCGTGTCCGAGGGGGCAATCAGTGACACGTCGCGAAAAATGGCTTGCATCAGCGGGCTCTTGGCGACGACATACGACGGCAACTGCTTGTCCTCGCTGTAACGGAGCGGAACGGCCTTGGAAATCCCCGTGGCCTGCTGCACCGAAGCGAGCAGTTCATCCAGATCGATGGGCTTGGCGAGATAGTTCACCGCGCCGTCCCGCATCGCGCCGACGGCTTCGCGAATGTCGGCGTACGCGGTGACGAGCAGCACGGGCAGCGTGGCGTGCTCTTGGCGCGCCCGGCGCAGCGTTTCCAGTCCCGAAAGCCCCGCCATGCGCACATCGGAAATCATCATGTTGATTCCGCCGCTGCGAAGCGTTTCCAAGGCGCGCTCGCCGGAATCCACCACCACTGTGTCAAAATCCTGGGCCCGCAGAAAAGAATCCAGCAAACTGCGCTGGCCTGGATCGTCATCCACAATCAGGATGCGCAACGGCTGGTTTGGTCCACTGTCCGATGGCCGCGTCTTCAATTCTTTGTCGCCAATTTCACGTGCTGCACACGGAAGATAGCACCTTTCGGCACATTGGGAACACATTCAATTTCCCATCCGTGGGCCGCCATGATCTGTTGGACGACCGCCAGTCCCAGCCCCGTCCCATTTTGTTGGGTCGTAACATACGGCTTGAAGATCTCCTGACGACGCTCGGGCGGCACGCCCGGGCCGTTGTCGCGAATCTCCAGGAACGCCTCAGACGCATTTTCCTTTCCGGTCACAACCTCGATGGCGCCGCCGACGTCCACCGCCTGAATGGCGTTGAGCAACAGGTTGAACAACACCTGGCGAAGCAGTTGTTCGTCCGCTTCGATGGAAAGCGATTCCCCTTTGATTTCGAGATGGACCTTTTTCTCCTCGAGATCATAGCCCAAAGCGCGAACCACTTCGTTGATCGCCGAATGAAGTGCCAGCACCAAGCGGTGGACTTCGCGCGGCCGGGAGTAATTGATAAACTCGTTCAGTTGCACCGTAACCTTGTCCACTTCGTCCACAATGGCGCGCGATTTCTCCCGGATTCCCGCCGGCGCGTCTTCCTGCTTGGAAATCATCTGCGCCTGGCCGCGGATGATGTTAAGTGGGTTGCGTGTTTCATGTGCAAGGCCGGCCGCCGCCAGGTTCATTTCCCTGAGATGCGTGGTCAGTTCACTGGCCCGCACCAGGCGCAACTGGAGATCGGAAGACTTGGTCAGATTCCGCCATGCCAGACCGGAGCCGACGACGGAAACACCAGCGAGCAAACCGATGATGCATCTAAGCCAGAAATCCTGATCGCAGGCGGCGCGGACGGATTGGGTGGACATCACGATGACAAAACTGTGCACCCCCTGCTTTTCAAGCATGGTCCTGTAATCTTCCTCGCTCATCCACGGCGGACGGGTGAAGCGCGGCCTGCCCGAACCACCCCGGAATCGTGGGCGATTAGTGGAAGAAATCGACGATGTCTCTTCACCTTCAGCGTTCGTCACATCCGGAGCCGGGGCGATCATCTCTTCGGGTGGTGGAGGCATCGGGGGAGGCCCCGACGGCCGGTTTGCCCCGAAACGGTTTGTATCAGACGACCTGAAAAACTCATCCCGGCGCAGAACGATCGGAGGACGCGTGCCTTCGATGTCATGGGTCACGTTTGTCCCCAGATCCACTAGGTTCATCAACGTGACCGTTTGCTCGTCCCAGCGCTCGGCGGGCCCTTCGACGGCCTTGGTCTGGAAATCCGCGAGCGTACCGGCCGAGGCAACCACGTCCCCTGCGGCGTTGAGCAACGCGATCCCGCTCAACTCACCGGGCCGGACCAGATCGTTCAGCGCCGATTCCAAGCGCTCCCTGGAAATCACGCCGAAGCGGCGTTGCGACCGGAGCACGATGCCGAGCGTCGTCGAAATGTCCTTCGCGCGGTAAATCAACGCCGAACGGGCCGCTTGTTGCACACGGAAATGCTCGGCCGTCTGCCAGCCCAGGACCAGGGCCCAGGCGACCAGCAGGAATCCATAAATCAGCGTGCTGCGACGGCTTATTTCCATGCGCGGCGTTCCGTCCGGGCGCGATCCATTGGGATTGCCAGCCGGGCTTAACTTCCGTTTTTGTGTGACTTCACCGGCAATTTGTCAAGAAACCTGTCCAACTCCTGTTCGGAGTAGGATTTGGGGACCAAGGAATGTGCTCGTTCGTTGCTGGACATCGCAATCAATTGCGATGGCGCCTCGATGACGTAGGGTGTCAGGAAGATGAGTAGTTCCTCCTTGGCCGTGGTGGTTGTTTTGCGCTTGAACAGGTTTCCCAGCAAGGGAATGTCGCCCAAGAAGGGAATCTTGGTCTCGGCGGATGCTTTTGTGTGTTGCATCAAGCCGCCGATGACGACGGTTTGTCCATTGGGCGTAATGACAACGGTGTTGGCGGCAACGATGTCAATGACTGGCGCGCTGACGCCCGCACTGATCGGAACCGTCAATGTTGGATCAATGGACGAATCCTGAGGAGACACAATCATCTGTACCAGGCCGTCCTGGGTGATGTACGGCGTCACCGTCAAAATGATCCCAACCGGCGTGTACGTAATGGAGTTGATGGGGGTACCGGACAGCGTATTGAAACTAACACTGGTAACCAGCGGAACATTTTGCCCAACCTGCACCATCGCCGGTTGATCGTTTCGCGCCAAGATGGACGGACGCGATAAAACTTCGGCCTTTCCGGCCTGCGCAATTGCGCGCAGCGTCGCCTGAAAATCACTGCCCAAGACTTGATACATTCCCGCGCCCGGCCCGGCGGCGAACGGCGCGATCTGCTGGAAGCTCTGAATTGGTTGGCCAAACACATTGGCAATCGGTGCGTTGGACCCAGTGCCCGAAGCAAGTCCGGACAATCCGAAAACGTTGGCGAAGACGCCGGTTCTCCCGCCGCCGACCCCGTTCATCCAGCCACCTTCGACCCCGAAATCCAACGCATCGCTATGCGTGACCTGGACAAATACAACCTTGATGAGCACTTGGGGCTGTGGACGATCAAGATTGCTGACAACCTGGGAGATATACCGGGTGGTTTCGTCGTCGGCTATGACCGTAATGTTGTGCGTGTCAGGGTCGACGGAAATCGTGGCGTTGCCCACCGCGCCGTTGGGATTGTACTGTTGACCACTGGTAGAGCTGCTGCTGTTGCGGTTCGCAGCGGCACCGCCAACTCCACCGAATCCGCCAAACCCACCACCCCCGCCGCCGGTGCGCTGTTGTGCGCACACTTCAAGTGCGGTGCACAAACAAAGACTGACCATGACCGTCAGGCAGCGTTTTGATTTCAAGATTTGAGTATTCATAGTTACCTTCCTGTTGCGTGCTCTCTGTGCCAAGCCGGTTAAAATGACGTCCCCCCGATACCGCTGCGAGAACCACCCAAGCTGGAGCTTCCAATCCCCGTGCTGGATGTCGTCGTGCCCGTGTTCTGCTGCTGAACTCGATACTGCAAGGGACTGGTCTGGGTGGCTGTACTGCGTGACGCCGTGCTGCTCTGGAACATGTCCTGCAACACCTGCTGGACCTGCTGCGGGTCAGCATTCTCCAGATGAATGACGCTTACGTGCGCCACCTTGGGCGAATCATGATCGAGTTGCCCGATCATCTCCGCGATTTCACCCATCAAATCCTTCGACGCGGTGACGACGACGGAAGTGGTACGCTGGTCCGCCACGGCAACAACTTGTTGCCGTTTCTTTATCCGGGTCGCCTGATTATTCGCGGTCGTGGAGGCTGTCGAATTGGCAGCCGTCTGCCGGCCGCCAAAGAAACCGCCCGGACCGCCGAAACCACCGGGACCGCCGAAACCACCGGGGCCGCCGAATCGTATCGGGGTCTGGCTGCTGCTCGAACTGCTTTGGTCCGAAAAAAGTCCGGTCAGCAGGGTGGCGATTTCCACCGGGTCGTGATGTTTCAAGTGAAACACACGCAGTTCCGTCTCGTCCTCAGCGCTGGAATCAATGGCCTTGATGATTTCAACAAGATGCCGGATGTTCGCCTGGGTGTCGGTGACGGCGATGGAATTGCCGGCTTCGTTGGCAATGATGCGTTGCACCGAAACCATGGGCGACAAGTCCTTCACCAGTTGTTCCGCCTCCACAAACCGAATCGGAATGATCTGGGTGACAATCTCATCGTTCTTCGGGATGGAATCCGGATTGCTGCCCGTCCTGACTGGAATATCGCGATTGACCGCCTCCTCCTTGCTGACAATCGTCAGTTTTCGCCCGTTGCGAATGGCGGCGTACCCATTTTTGTTCAACACCGAGTTCAGCAAATCGACCGCCTCTTCCCGGGTGACAGGGCGGCTGCTCCAAATGTCCACCTTTCCCTTGACCGGCGTGTCCAGTTCGATAATGAAGCCCGCGGCATCGCTGAGATAACTCAGCACCATGTCGATCGGCGCGCCGTGGAAGTTCAGATGGAGTTCCCTTTCGCCTTCCTCACCATTTACCGGAGGCACAGGAAGGATTGACGTTTGTTCCGGCGCAGGCGCCGCTCCCAGCTCGACTGCCTCATTTTGGTCCGAATCTGTCGCCGGCGTTTCCGCCGTCGGCGCGGTTCGATCCTGCGCGGGCGCGTTGCTGCTGACAACGTCAGCCGACGGCGATTGCCCGGTTTGGGCGTGGGCCGTCAGGAGCAGTCCAAACAGACAACCCGCCGCTAACATCCGTATCATAAGAGTTCTCATTTTAACTCCTGTTCTCTTCGTTGCATAAGCCTCTTGAGCACATCGTTCGGTTCATCACTGGAACTGCTGCTGGTCGTATCGCCATCAGCCGGCGCCACGTCCTCGGCCGGGTTGACGGGCAATTCGCTGTTTGCCACCAACTGCCAGCCTCCCCGATCTTCATGACGCATTTGTGTACCAACCTTCATCGTTACCTGCTTACCGCCGGTTTCCAGTTTCACGCTCGTCGGTGTGATTTCCATCACTTGATAACCGGCAATCGCACCGGCCTTCTGGAGGATTTTCCGGTATTCAGACCCCGTCCCATCGAAAAACGCAAAGGTGCCCTTTTCATAACTCATGGTACCAACCAGGTAGAAGGCATCGCCCACCTGCTGTGTCCGGTTTCTCCCGCGGCGGCGAGCGGTTCGGTTCAAATTGAAAATGTTCTTCTCGCTGATGGCCCGAAAGGCGGAGAAATCCGCCTGGCCCACGTGATTCGTCTCCTGCGCCGGCGCTGCGAACCCGTTCGCCATCGCCAAGGCAACGACTGTCCAGACCTTCCAGCACCGGAAAATCAATCTGGTTTTTGTTGACTTCACGTTCATTTTGCCTGGGGTGTGAGCACGAGGCCGCTGACTTGCATCCCGAGGGTCAGTTGTTGGCCCGTATTGTCGTGTGCGCTGAGTTCCGCCGATTCCACCTTCAAAGCCATCGGGCCTTTCTCGACGGCGTACAAGAACTGGGTCAATGTCTCCAAATCGCCGGCGGCGTCCACGCGGCATTCCAGGGTCATATAGTCATCCGCGTCATGTTTCCATTGGGGCGTGATGGAAGTGATGCTGACCCGGCTTTGGCCGGACCACGTGTCGAATGCCTTGAGAACCTGCTGCTCGGCGAGCGAAGGATTGTTCGGCAGCGTGTTCGTTCGCATTTCCTGCCAGCGTCGTCGAATGGCCTGCTCCCGCTGCAGCAAGGAAGTCCCCTGCGCGATCTGCTGGCGCAATTCAGTAATCCTCTTCGATCGCGCCGTCCAGAGGTGCCCCAACGGCGTCAACACCAACCTGTCGACAGCGAACAGCGCGACGACCGCTATCGCCAGCACCACGAGAAGTTGTTGGCGATTGTTAATTCGCATTCTTGACTCCTTCATTCCAATGAAAATCGAAGGTAAACTGCATCGGCGACTTGCCGCGGATTTGATCCACTTTGAGATCGGTCACGTTGTTGGCGGCGCGCAACTGGCTTAAGGTTCTCAACAGCGCCGCGTTATCGCGCGCGATACCCGTGCACGTCACCACGTTCACGTCACGGATTTCCAGTGTCTTGGCCGAAACGACCCCGTCCTCGGGAAACACCATCGTCAATTGCCGCAGAATGCCGAGGCAGCGGAAGGAATCGTCAAACCACGGGCGATATTGCCGGATCTGTTGCTGGAAGCCGTCGAGTTCAGTGACCTTCGCCGACATCGTCCGCCATCGCGAGCCCAGCCGGGTCAGTTGCCATTGTTGAATGAGAAACGAAAACCCCACCAGCAGGGCCACCGCCCCCGCCGTCGCTCCCGCCATCCGGAGCCGGCTGGAGGAATAGCGGGTGGCCAGTTGCTGCCACTGGGTGATCCTCGGTCGCAAGAATTCGAACGGCGCTCCGCCTCCCGCCAGGTGGCGTGCGGCCAGGCTGAACGCGCGTGAAACCGGCGCGTCGGCCGGAACCTGGACACCAAATTCATTTGCCGAATAGGCGGAGACCGACTCCACCTTCAGCCCCGTCGCTTCGAGCCGCACCTCCAGTTCTTCAGCCAGCTCTTGGGCGAGGTCGGTTGGGCCGAAGATGCGCGCCCGTCGCACGGTCTCACGAAGTTCCGCCGGCAACTGCCCCAACGTGATGCGTGTCTCGCGCGTGACCACGTCGGCGCGAAGCAGACCACGACCCCCTTCGGTTTCCAGCGCGCCTTCCAACGCCCGCAACGCGGCCACGCCGCCGCCACTGGTAATCTGCAAATCGATATGGTTCTCGCCGATGGCCAGCGCCAGAATGCCATTGGAGGCGTCGATGTCCGGCGGTTGGAGCGCGGTGACGCCAAGCGAAAAGCTGACCGCCTTCAATTTGGCCCCCCGCAGAGCCTGCTCCAACAACGTAAAATGATTTCCCGGAATCCCAATCAGCGTGGCGTGTTGCTTCTGGGTGGGCGCCCGCCAGCGCGAAGTGGCCAGCCTCAACGTCGCGACGTCGCAAGGGAAGCCGCGTTCCGCTTCGATTTGCAGGAAGCTGGCAACGTCCGCCTCAGGCAGATCCGGCAATTCCGTCTGCACGATGAGCGCCCATTTCAGCGGCACGCATACGACACAATGGCGCTCACGCACGCCGACCGCGTCGAGATGATTGCGAATCTCCCGCCCCACGAGTTCCGGATCGGCAGTCAACGGGTCGAGTGACAGCGTAACGGAAAATGACTGCTGCAATTGCAGTGAGCCATTGGTTCGCTGGAGTACAACGCCCTCAAGCCGGCTCCCGTCCAGCGCCAGCCCCAGAACCGAGGAATGGCCCTGTCGCTTCAGCGGTTTCAAGTTGTGCCAATCAATCATTGCGTCTCCTTCACCAACAGTGCCTGGCGGACATCCTCACCCAACGCCCACCCAAGTCGGCTGAGGTCCTGTCGATAAATAATCTTCGACGAGCCTTCGCTGATGTCGAAAATAAACTTCACCCGACGATAACCGCGACCATACGGACCAACGGCGGCGATATCCGCGGCAAACTGATAGCTTTGCGTGGTAATGTAATCGCCGGCCTGCAAGGCCCGAATCGTTGGGCTGTTCGCCCCCAACGCATCGACAATCCATGCGATCGACCCGAGATTGTTCGGATTTGTTTGGCGGTAATTGACCAGTTGTTGCGCCGTGCCGGTGTCCATGCCCGGAAGACAACTCAACACCGTGACGCTTGCGGTGTTGATGTTCACTCGTCCGCGGGTGAACAATGCCGTACTTACGGTGACATCATTGCAAATCTGCGCAAACTCGTTCGCGGTCATTCCGCTGCGCACGTAGAACTGCAGCATGCCCCTCAACGGGACTGTGGCAACGGGTGTCGGGCCGCCTCCGATCCCAAGACGACGAAGGATCTGACCGGCGCGCCCCGGACCAAAGCTGGACCGTAATAGTGACCGAAGTTGTGTCGGGTCGTTGACATTGATGCGCGCGGCGCCGTCGCTGTGCATGTTTGGCTCGCGGCTGTAAACCGTGACGTACTCGAGAAGCCCGGGGTCAATCTGGCCATTGCCGTCTTCATCCTTTTCATTGGCGTCCAGGATGCCGTTGCGGTTCAAATCCTCACCGGCAAGAATGTCCATCGTTGTGCCATAGACGAGTCGCAGTTCATCGATGGTCTCGAAGGGAGCGCCCTTGCGCTGATACGGCGGCTGCTGCATCGCGTAGTAGAATTGAGACGCGCCGTTCCCGTTGGTGCCTCGCCAGTCGAAGATGGCTGCCGTCAGGTCGGTGGTCATGCGCGGCAACAAGGCAATCACGTTGGTGGAGGCGGAGTTCAAGTTCAACTTCGACGACTCATCCACCAAGCCGAAGGACACCTGATTGGGATGCGTCATGGGGTAACTGTTGTCGCGCCCGATAATCCAGAAGCGCGCGTCACCGACCGGCACCGCTTCCGCTTGATACTCGGAAAGGTCGGGCACGACGCCGTTGGTGGCATACGTGGTAAGAACGTAACTCACATACCGCGCCGCGCCTTCGATGGCTTGATCCGCCGCGATCCCTGACGTGCGATTATCCGAAGCGCGCAACTCCAGGGTCATCGAGTGCGCAAAATAGAGCGCGATGCTGACCAGCCCGAGTGCGATCCAGAGCACGAGGATGAGCACCGAGCCCTGGCGGCTGGCGGGGTCCATCCTGTGATCGCTGCGATTGGAATGGCGCGGGCTCATTCAGTTTGCGGCGCCTTGTGTTTGATTGGTGCGCGACTGCGTGTCGATGGGCACAACGATCACGATCGGTTGCTGGCTGAGCGGGCTGGCGGCAGCATTTCCCGCCAGTTGAATCCGCACCCGAACGGCGACCGGCAAGTTGGTGTCTCCTGCCGTCGTGTCCCATGCGTTGCGCCATTGCGTGCCGTCGTAACAGTCAAAATCCATGCTTGCCACGTTGCCCATCATCCATTGGTCGTCCGGCGACGGGGTGATGGTAGCCAGCAGATTGCGGGTGACGCTGCGGATCAGGTCCTTGCCCGGGGCTGAAGCACCGGCGGCGGCGGGTCTCAGCTCATACGTGACCCGCTGGACTTCCGCCCAGGGTTCGTTCTCATGAAGCGCGCCGGTCGTCGTATACAATTCGATGTCCACGTTCTGATTCAGGCCGAGACTGGTCACGTCTCCAACCTTGAAATCTCCGGACAGAACGCCGTTGGTCAAAGGCGGCATCGCGCACTGCAGATCACGCCGCAACGTCGCCAGCGTCCGTTGAACCGGCAACGATTCATCCACCGCCTGCATCGTGACGGCGCGCAGACGCAGCGCGCTGAAGAACACCGCGTTGATCGCGGCCAGCACGATCGCGCAGATCCCCATGGCCAGCACCAACTCCATCAAGGTAAATCCGCCGCAGCCTCGCCTTATGGAATACGGGGTTTTCATTGCTGCAAATTCACCAGGGTGCTCAGGCGCACCGAATAGTTCCGGTCCCGCGCGGGAAACGTCACTTCGACCGTCAACAATTGCATCGAATCCGACGGCCAAAGCGCACTGTGCAATGTCCACTGAAACTCATGCCCGCGCTCCTGGATCGTGCCGTTCTGGGTGGGCAGATCTCCGTTCGCCGTGACGACGCTCTCATTGAGCACCCGTTCCGCCACCCGCGCCGCTTCGGCCTTGCGTTGGGAGACTTCGCCGGCCGTGCTGGCAACGCGCAGCGCATCGATGGTCACCGGAATCACGATGGCCATGAACATCAGCGCCGCCAGCGTCTCGGCCAGCGTGAAACCGGCCTCGAAATGTCGTTTGGAAACCATTTTATTGATTGGAGTTCTGAATCGCATAGCTCAGGTGATTGGCCGCTTCCACCAGCCAGAGTGTGGAGCCGTCTGCGCCTACGAGACGCAGTGAGGACGGACTGGATTCATCAATGGAACCGTCCGGCAGGAAACGGATCGCCGGCAAACTACGGCCACCAACCGAAACGGGCAGTCCGTTGACCACATCCAGTTGCAAATACTCCGCCAGGGAGAAATTCTCCGCTTTGGGGTCGCCAGTGCGAGCCGCGGTTTCCTGCTCCAAGCCGTAGGCTTGCTGCGACGCATCCACCCACAGCAGCATGGGCATTCCCTCGGAAACCGCGCGGCTCTGACCCGCGTGCGTGAGGGACAAGAGCCGTCGCGCCTCCGAATCCAGAGTCCGTCCGCGGAAAAAGCTGGATAGCATCGGCGCCGAGACGGAAACCGCCGCGACCAGCAACGCCATGACGAGAACCAACTCGATCAAGGTGAATGCAAGTTCGCAATCCCCGGCCGTTCGCTTTTTGATCCGCAGATTCATTTCCTCAGCGTCCAATTGCAAACGTCATCGTCGGTTCCCAGGCGGCCATCCGGTCCCGCTGACGACACATCGTAAAAGCTGGGATTGTGTCGCCCGGGACACTCGTAAACATAATCGTTCCCCCACGGGTCTTTCGGAACCGCGTCGCTTTGGAGATACGGCCCGTGCCAATTCGGAGCCTCGCGTGGCTGTTGAATCAAATCCGCCAACCCGTTTCGGCCCTTCGGATAATACCCCATGTCCACTTCAAAGGCGTCGAGTGCCGTCTTGAACGTGGAAATCTGCGTCTCCGCCGCAGTCACCCGGCCGCGCTGGGACACGCCGGAGAATTTCGGCAGAACGATGGCCGCCAGCGTGCCGAGAATGACCAGCACGAGCAGCAGTTCGACCAGCGTAAAGGCGCGTTGTTCCCGACGAGCGACGGCGAACTTGAGGAGGCGATTTTTCATAAGAGTTCCGGGGTTTATTTGATGTATTGTTGCAGGGTGAAGATCGGCAGCAGCATGCCGATGAAAATCAAGCCGATGAACCCGGCGATGAAAAACAGCATCAGCGGTTCCGCGAACGCCACCGCCGTCTTCAGTTGCCGATCCAAATCGCCCTCGGTAACATTGGCGATGCGCACCAATTCGACGTCCAGCCGTCCGCTTTCCTCGGCCACCGAGACCATTTCCAGTATCGAACCGGGAAACAAACCGCGGCACGCCGCCAGGCTTTGACCCAGTCGCCCCCCTTCCTGCACGCGTTCGATGGACGTGGACACGGCATCGACAAGGATCTGGTTGCCGATGGACTTCCGTGCGACGTTCAAGGCCTGCACGAGCGGCACGCCGGCGCCGAGCAACGTGCCGAGCATCCGGCAAAAGCGCGCCATCGCGAACTGCGAAACCAGCGGCCCCACCACCGGCGCGCGCAGGACGATCCCCTCCCAGACACGCCGTCCCTTTTCCGAGGCGAACCAGCCGCGCACCAGAAACCCAGCCGTGATCAATCCCACCGCGACGAACAACCCGTACGAACGCACGACATGGCTCGCGGCAATGATAATCTGTGTCAGCACCGGCAGGGACCCGCCGAATCCCTGAAAGAGTTTCTGGAAGTTGGGGATGAAAAACGCGAGCAGAAATGTCAGCACACTGAGCGCGAGCACGAGCAGGATGGTCGGATACAACATCGCGCTGGTCACTTTCGAGCGCAGTTCTTTTTCGCGCGATTGGAAATCGGCGATCTGCGCCAGCACCACGTCCAGGAATCCGCCCGCCTCGCCCGCCTGCACCATGGCGACGTACACGCGCGGGAAAACCTCCGGCGATTTCGCCATTGCATCCGCCAGCGCCACGCCGTCGATGACGAGGTCGTGGACTTCCTTCCACTTCGTCTTGGCGGCCGGCGTGGAGGCTTCGGTGTACAGGATGACGAGCGCCCGGCTTAACGACACGCCGGCCGCGAGCAGGCTCGACAGCAGACGCGTGAAGTTTTCCAGCGCCTTTGCGGAAACCCGTTGCGATTGGAACTTGAGCGAAAGGTTTCCGAGCGCAGGCGGTCCGGGCTTGCTGGGTGTGTCGGCGCCCGTGCCTTCCGAAAGGCTGACCGGACGCAGGCCGAGTCCCTCCATCTGGCGAAACGCGTCGGGCCGTCCCGCGGCTTCCAACCGGCCTTCGGCGATGGCGCCGTCGGTCTGCAGTGCTTTGTAATGAAACGTGGGCATGTTTTGCGTAAATTCCTCAGGAGCGGCCCGCCGCGGCGCCGGCGGGCGTTCCGGTCGCCGTGCCGTCCATCGATTCATTCTTGGTGGCAGCAGCCACTTCCTTGGCAGTCGTCACGCTCAATACCTCCTCAACCGTCGTGATGCCGAGTTGCACCAGACGCCAGCCGTCTTCCGCCAGCGTGCGCATTCCCGCGCGGCGCGCTGCGTCACGTATTTGATCCGTCGAGGCATTTTTCAGGATCAATTGGCGGATTTCGCTGTCGGCATCCATCCATTCGAAAATTGCGTGCCGACCGTAAAAACCCGTGTGACGGCATTCGCGGCAGCCAACTGAACGATAAATCGTGGCGTTCGCGGGGATCCCCAGGCTCGCCTTGAAAGCCTGCGCCGTCGGCGCATGGTCTTCCTGTTTGCAGTGTTGACAGAGCACGCGCACAAGGCGCTGGGCGAGCACGGCTTCCAAGGAGGAAGCGACCAGATACGGCTCGACGCCCATGTCCACGAGCCGGGTCAATGCGCCGGGTGCGTCGTTGGTGTGCAGCGTCGAAAACACCAGATGGCCGGTGAGTGACGCTTGGACGGCGATCTGTGCCGTTTCCTGGTCGCGGATTTCACCGATGAGAATCACGTCGGGGTCGTGCCGCAAGATCGAGCGCAACCCGCGCGCAAACGTCAGCCCGGCTTTCTCCAAAACCTGGATTTGATTGACGCCCTTGAGTTGATACTCGATCGGGTCTTCGATCGTGATGATCTTGCGGAGGGAATCATTGATTTCGTTCAACGCCGTGTAGAGCGTCGATGTCTTGCCGCTGCCGGTCGGTCCGGTGACCAGGATGATTCCGTGCGGCAATTGAAGGACGCGTCGAAACCCTTCCAGTTCGCGCTTGTCCATGTCCAGCTCGCCCATGCCGCGCAGCGTCGCGTTTTGCCGAAGCAACCGCATGACGACCGCTTCGCCGTGCAACATCGGGATCACCGAAACGCGGATGTCCACTTCGCTTTCATCCACGCGGATCTTGATGCGGCCGTCCTGCGGCAGCCGCTTTTCCGCGATGTTGAGGTGGCTCAGGATTTTGATGCGAGAAACGATCGCGGGCTGAAAGCGCTTGAGTTGTGCGGGCACGGCGGTGTCCTGCAACACCCCGTCGATACGGTAGCGAATGCGGAATTCGTCTTCGAACGGCTCGAGATGAATATCCGACGCGCGCAAATCGATCGCGTCGCGCAAGACCTGATTGACGAAGCGAATGATGGACGCCTCGTCCTCAGCTGGGGCGTCGAGGTTCGTGTCGTCGACGTGGTCGTCAACGACCTGGAGGGAGTTCTCTTCATGCAACGTGTCAATCGTGTCCGCGCCGACGCCGAGGTGCTTCTTGATTTCGCGCTGGATCGCTTCTCTCGAGGCGAGGATCGGCTTGAGAGTCAAGCCGGTCAGGGTCTGGAGCGCGTCGAGCCCCTGGGTGGCGAACAGGCGGCTGGTGGCGACTTCGGCGGTCCCGTTCAAGCGGCGGAGTGGGAGGAGTTGCTCTTTCAGCAGAATGCGCGCGGGGAACAGAGAGAGAAGCTGGCGATCGGGTTCGATATCTTCCAGCGTCGTGTACGCCAAGCCGTATTCTTTCGCGAGCCATTGCAGGACAGCTTCCTCGCTTTGCCCGGCGAACTTCGCGCGAGTCAAAGATTCCGCATCGGTCGAGGACAGTTGCTTTTCCGATACCATCCGCTCCAGCAACTGCTTCGAAGATGCTTCCTGGGCGGGAGTTTCGCTCATGTCTCGAATCGCCTGCTTCTCTTTGGGGCTATTGGCCTAGTTGAGCAATCCCAGCAAGGCGGCTTGCGCTTCCTGACGTGGGGTCAGCACCTTGCGAAGGTCTTCCTGTGCTTGCGCGAGCTTGGCTTCCTTGGCTTTGCGTGCGGCATGGTATTTCTCGAGCGCAACTTTCACTTGCGCAGTGGGCGCGTTCTCGTCAAGGGTCTTCTGCAGCGCGTCCGCTTCCGGACTGGATTGACCGCCGAACCCGCCGCCGCGTCCGCCCTGCGCATTGGTGTTGGTTCCACCACGGCGACCAACCCCACCGAAGCCCCGGCCTCCGAATCCCACGTCACGCCGGGCGTCAAGCTCTTTTTGAATCAACGGCTGGACCGCCGCCCAATCGGTGTCGTTCGTGAACGCCAGTCGCTCCCGGATATTGTCCATCATGCGCTGTTGGAACTGGGCCGGGTCGAAGTTGCCTCGACCGCCCTGGCCTCCGCCGTTTGTATTGTTGTCTTGCGCCGAGAGCGTACCCGCCCCCAAGCAAAGAGCCACGGCAACCCCGCAAATACCCAACACTTGATTCGCCTTCATTCTCAAGATCTCCTCCTGCAGCTAACGTTGTTTTGTCTGACGTCCCGTCGATTATGGGTCGACGTGTATGTGCCGACCGCAAATCGCGACTTACGTCATTGCACGGAATGTGCCAACGCAAAAACCCCACAAAACCTGTAGAACAAGAGAATGCTGCTGTGCAAATCCTGCGCGTTGCCCCTGCGGTCGAGCAGGATTTGCGCACGCCGTTACTTCATGAAGCTGGGTGTGAACAGGAAGATGTGCTCCTATTCGGGACAAATTCGCGTCAATGCGCGTCAGTTCGCTTTCATTTGCGATTTACCCACCCGCCTCAAAGCCGGGGTAAAGGGTCATGCCGCCGTCGACGTAGAGATTCGTGCCGGTGATGTAGTCGGCGTAGTCACTGGCCGGCCACACGGCGGCCTGGCCGATGTCCTCCGGTTCGCCGATCCGTTTGTAGGGGGCAACGTCAGGCTCAATCCTCCCGCCATTACGGACTTCAAGGGCCCGATGGCCAAGCTCGGGTGTCACGTTCGTCAAGACTGACTCGACTTTTCCGCGGTGTCCGCGTATTGCAAACTGCAAAAGGAGTCAACCCTGTCGCAGTTGAAATGAAACCAAGACGGAATCGGCTGCAAGTGAGCGTGCTCAAACGGTTGGAGGCGAGTCTACCCCCGACCCGCTGGCAGCGGTTTTGGCTTCACATTCAAACCGTCTGGCGACATCGACGGAAACAGAGCCCGCATCGAATCGGGTTCCAGTTCAAGGGAATCCTGCGCGCCCTCTTTCGCCGGGACAGGAAGCGGGTGAATTAGGTGGATCCCGCACCTGATACTTCATTGCGCCCGCGGCTGCTCTCATTCATCCGCGGATTGAACGCCGACCCTCGCCTGGAACTGAACGAGTGTACCTCGCTGCTGCAGTCGGGCTTGCTCGATTCCGCAGCCATGCTCCAACTGGCCGAATGGATTCAGCGCGAGGTGGGTGCGGATGTCGACCTACTCCAGTTCGATCTCTCCAAAGAATGGGACACGATCGTCGACATCGAAGGTTTCATCCAGCGATGTCGGCACAACCAGACGGGTTGAATCAGGCGATCATGCCAGCCGCTGATTACCGCATCGTCCCGTATCGCCCCGAGTACAAGGCCCAAGTCATCGAATTCCAAAAAGATCTCTGGAGCCCCAGCGCGGAACTGAACGAGGCGTACCTCGACTGGAAACACCTGCGCAATCCGTATGTGAGCGAGCCGCTCATTTACCTCGCCTTGTGCGGGAAGGAGGTCGTCGGCATGCGTGGGTTTTTCGGGACAAAATGGCAGTTCGGGTCGCCACGGGAGACGCTGGTAATCCCGTGCGCGGCCGACATGCTCATCGCTCCCGACCACCGGAACCGCAGTCTGATGACGCTGATCATGAAGGCTGCGCTGAAGGACCTGGCGCAGAGAGGCCACACCTACGCCTTCAGCATGAGTGCAGGGTCGATGACCCTCGTGAGCCAGATGGCGATGGGCTGGCGCAGCACGGGATTGTTGCAGCCCAAGCAACGCATCGTTCCGGCAAGGCAATCGTTCCCCGGCGTGCGTACGCTCCTCAGGAAGTCGCCCAAGGTCGTCTCCGTTTACCGATGGTTGCGCCGTCCCGGTCAGACCGCAGCGTCTGACGCAGCCCGCCAGTCACCCGCGAACCACTTCGATGTTTTCGACTCGCGCAGCAATCAGCGCAGCCACCGAGTCGGCACGCACGTGTCGATCCAGAAAGCCCCGCGGCCGGCAGACATGGCGGAACTGGTTGCCAGACTCGAAAACGACGGCCGCATCCGTCACGTCGAGGATGAACCGTACTTCGCGTGGCGCTTTCAAAACCCGCGCAGCCGCTACCGCTTTCTCTTCTGGGACGACGGCTGGCTGGAGGGTTACCTCGTGCTGCAAGCGACACCACTGCCGTGGATGCCCCATATTAACCTGGTCGCCTGGGAAGCGACAACGGAGCGCGCCTGTGCCGACCTGCTGCAGGCAGCGATTGAGCTCGTGGGTCGCGAGACCCTGTTTACGTGGTCGGCGACACTCGGAGAAAGCGAACTGCTAATCCTCAACGCAGCCGGCTTCACGCGAGTCGTTCAAACCATCACTCAACATCCCGCGACTGTGCTGGTGCGACCCATTCGGGATGAGATGTTGGACCAGGAATGGCTCGTGGGTGGCAAGCGTTTGCTGGATCTGGGCTCGTGGGACTTGCGGATGATCTATTCGGATGGTTTTTGAGTTCCCAAGACCCGACGCAAGTCCACGGGCTGGAGCCCGTCGCAGTTCTGGGCCACTTGAGACCGGTTAATTTTGCCGCGGGAGGTCCGCGGCATTTCGTCAAGCAGATACCAGCGCGCGGGCATTTGATGTTTGGCGATGTGGCGCATCAGCCAGTCGTGCAACGCGCGGATGCTTTCGTCGCCCGGATCTTTCAACACGACAGCGAGTCCGACGTTCTGCCCGTACAAGGAATCGTCGTACGCGAAGGTGCAGGCATCTACCGCGCCTTCGAACCGCTCGACAACCGCGTCGAGGTCACCGGGGTAAATCTTCATGCCGCCTTTGTTGATCTCTTCGCGCTCGCGTCCGCGCAGGTAGAGGTAACCGCGCTCATCGAGCAGACCGATGTCGCCCGTCATGAACCAGCCCTGGCTGACCACCGCGTTCGTCAGATCGTCCCGGCCGAGGTAGCCTTTCATCAATGCGGGCGTGTTGAGCCAGACGTAGCCCGATTCGTCCGCGGCGCATTCCGCGGCCGCGCTCGGCGCGTGCTCGGCGCTCGACGTCTTGAGGATCTTGATCACCGCTCCCCAGCCGACACCGATCAAGCCGTCCTCGGGAACGAGGTCGGGCACGGTCGTGCCCGCGACCCAACTCCCCGTCTCGGTGATGCCGTACGCATTGCATACGTCGCTGGTGCCGGTCCAGTGCTGTATTTCCTTCCAGAGAAACATCGTCAACGGCGCCGAACCGCAAAACACGCGCTCCAACGTCTGTTTGACGGGCGGCTTGGCCGTCTTGAGCGCCACGCGCCAGACGGTCGGCACGGAAGACATGAACGTGATCTCGTGTTCGTCGAGCAGCGCGCCGAGCTGCATTATCAGGCCGGTTTTGAACGGCGGGACGACGAACAAATCCTGCCCCGAGAGCCACGGGAACAGACAGTTGCAGATCAACCCGTGCCCGAAGTGGGTCGGCAGCAGGCAGAGGGTGCGGCGGAAATTCCGCAAATCCAGATTCTGCCGCAACCCCATCCAGCGCGCGCGCAAGGAACGATGCGTGTGCACCACGCCCTTCGGTTGTCCGGTTGTTCCCGAGGTGAACAACACCAACGCGTCCTGATCCAACGCGAATGCGTTACCGGAGGCGGGACGGGACGACGCCGAATGCGCGGAGGCTTCGGAGGTGGACAACACCTTGACCTTTTGCTGCTCCAGCGTTGCGGCCAGCGCCTTGTCCAGCGAATCGCAGTCGATCGCGAAGCGCGGACTGGCCGCTTGCGCCAGCGTTCCCACTTCAAACGGAGTCAGCCGGGCGTCGATCGGAATGGCGCACCCGCCGAGTATCCACACCGCCATCAGGTCGACAAAAAACTCCAGTCGGTTGCCGTAGAGCAGGAAGACGCGATCCTGCGACTGCATTCCACAGGTCTGGTAATAAGCCCGGCGCCGGGAAATCTCGCGGGTGATCGTTGGCCGATCCCACCTTCGGCCCGTCAACGGCTCCACCAAGTCTCCAATATGCAGGTCGAGAAACACCATCCCTATTACAGCATAAATCAAACGCAAATTGCAGCGCTAACCTGTATCCGATACCACGGCGGACATCTTCCGCAACCTACCAGTCCCCGCGTCGAGCCCAAGAAACAATCAGCCAGATTTTCTCTTGGCAGAACAAGCTTCGCGCTTCTTACCGGGGTTGTTGAGGTCCGCGCTGTTTCACGTCGGGTCAGTCTGCTGTCCGTCGCGACTTCCGTGCGCGTCGTTCCGTTACTGGGGTGTGCCCGGCTTTGCCGGTGCTGGATGGGAGCCTGACAACCGTTCACCGACAGAGATCGGCAGGTTGTTCGTTTCCGACCGCCGGCCCAGTACCGCCTTCCGGCTGCTGTAATCACCAGCAGGCGAAGCCGTATTGCAACCGTTGCCGACAAGCCCAAGCCCCAAAGCGAACAGAATTGTCAGAAATGATCGATTCATACGGGTACATCATACCACCGAGTCCCGCGAGAGCCGGGCGTGGTCGTTCCTCAATACGTCAATCAGAGAGCGGACAGCCGTTCCTCGGTTGGCACACTTGGCTCGGCTGGCCTGCAAGAAGTATGTGTCTTTTGAATGTAATGCCCGAGTATTCGCCATTCTCAAGGGCGGCGAATTCCGGAAGACCAAATAGGGTCAGTGATGGCTTGGGCACACGCTTGCGGCCATGGTTCAATCACTCCTTGGCCCCATGCGCACGAAGAAGGTCGGCGATGCCAATGTGTCCTTGGTCCAATGCCAAGCGCAGCGGCGTCATGCCGATGTAGTCTTTGAGGTCAACCACGGCCTTGCTGGCCAGAAGCAATTCCACCACTTCCTTGTGGCCACTTTCCGCCGCCCAGTGCAACGGCGTCCAGCCGACTTTGGTCTTGGCGTTGACATCGGCCCTGTTGGCCAGAAGCAACTCCGCCACTTCCTTGTGGCCATTTTCCGCCGCCCAGTGCAACGGTGTCATGCCGCGGTTGTCCTTGGCGTTGACGTCGGCCTTGCTGGCCAGAAGCAATTTCACCACTTCCCTGTGGTCTTCGTCCGCCGCCCAGTGTAACGGCGTCATGCCGCGGTTGTCCGTGGCGTTAACGTCGGCCTTGCTGGCCAGAAGCAATTTCACCACGTCCTTGTGGTCTCTGTCCGTCGCCAGATGCAACGGCGTCCAGCCGCCGCTGACCACGGCGTTGACGTAGGCCTTGTTGGCCAGAAGCAATTCCACCACTTCCTTGTGGCCGGCCTGCGCCGCCACATGCAGCGGCGTCCAACCGACTGGGTTGTCCCTGTTGTCAACCAACTCAGGATTTGCTTTGAGCAGCGCCCTGATATTCTCCACATCGCCCTTCTTTGCCGCGTCATGAATCTCGCCGCAGGAGGCGCTGGTGCTAAGACTCAGAGCCATCGCACCCAACACCAGAGACAGTGCCGTAGTCCTCATGGGTGAAATAGTGCGCCCCTTCCGCACCCGTGACAAGTGCCGTTATTCCTTCACCCCGTGCGCACGGAAAGCCACCTTAATCACGTCCCTTCCCCGGGTATGCTGCTCCAAAACCCTTTGAATTGCGGCGCACACATACCAGCGACCGCCCTTGCATTCCCCACCGTAAGGCGTATGTTTTAGTTGAGAGTCGAGCAACCCTCTCATCAAGTAAGGTAACACGAAGGGTTTGAAGCCCACCCCTTGGGAGCGGCTCGGGGGTCGTAATTCGAGAGTTGAGCCTCGACTCTCCTCTTTTTTTCACCC
>Ga0187861_10001681_pt1 | contig 22206 bp, 17 predicted proteins | sample June2016WEW_10_1_3_FD_132986 | JGI IMG/M metagenome (GOLD analysis project Ga0187861, IMG submission 132986) | Peatland microbial communities from SPRUCE experiment site at the Marcell Experimental Forest, Minnesota, USA - June2016WEW_10_100 | ecosystem: Environmental > Terrestrial > Soil >...
ACCGGCTGTTTTTTCACATCGATGAGTCTCTCAACTATTGAACGCGCCACTTCCGGTTTGCCCTGGGAGTCCTCAAATTCCAGGACTATCTTTTTCCCTTTTACTCCTCCCTTGGCGTTTATTTCCTGCATGGCGATCTCATAGGACTTCTTTTCTATTTCTCCGAATTTCGCATTAGTGCCCGTAAGAGGGAGAGGAATACCCAACTTGAGCACTTCCTGGGCATATGCACTTACTGAAAAAAGACTGACGATAAAGATTATCGTGACGAAGATAGACAGACGTTTCATTTTATCCTCCTTATTAAAGACGGCATATAGCACACATAAGTATGATGCTATAGCGGGTTTGAATCTGCTGTTTTTTAAAAGAATTTACTCTACAAGTCAAACGAAAATATTTTGTAAGAATTTCTGTCTGTTAAATGCAAGAAATCATGGCGGAGATTAATTCAGTGTGTCCGTGAATGACTAAGATGAGGCAGGCGTTATTTCCTTTCAATGGGAAAGGTCAAAGTCGCTCCGAGCCGTCCTATGCCGGATACAAGCGGCACGAAGGACAGGATGAGTATCAAGTAAATGATCCTTGCAATCCCCTGGGACTCCAGTATGCCGGGCTCGAATATTTTCCAGAGAAGGGCGCCGGTTGCGCCAGTGAGAAGAATACATGATAGTATTATCTTTAGCGTTACAGCTCTCAGCGGTCGCGCAAGGTAATTCAGCCACCAGGTAAAGAGACCCGTCAACATGGCGACCGGCATAGATAACAGCCCGGCGATCAGACAGTGCAAAGCCGTGCTCTTAAACGATTCTATGCCGTAAGAGAGATATAGAATATTAAAAAGGGCAACAGATAAAAAGAAGACAATGGGAAAGTGTACCGTCATAGGGTGAGGGTGTCTTTCAAGAAAAGGAAACCGACTGATAAGGGACGAGAGCATCGCCGGCATAGCTCTCACGGGCTCCGTCTTCTCCCTCAAAATCCCCACGTGCGGGTATCTATCAAAGACCTCCTCACCGTGAGGAGCCGCCTCAATATCGGCGCTGAGATCACGGGCTGCATGGTGGCGTTTCATGTGCAGGCCGGTCGCCCACAATTTGCTCCCGCTTACATCGAAGACCCTTCCCTGGTATGCAATATAGACAGGTCTTCCGTCCTGTCCGTTGAATTGCGCCAGAGTGTCCGCATCAAATTCCTTCATCGCTGAGTTCCTGATATTCAGTAAAATAAGAAAATCGCGTCAAGAAAGAAAAAAATCCACCCGCTGACCGTTGCAATGCCGAGATAGAAGAGGGGCTTCTTCGTCAGGGCGGAGATGGAAGCGAGCATGATGGATATCTGCAGAAAGATAAGTCCGTACCAGAAATTTCCCGCCCGTGCCTGGGCGTCTTCCTTCGATTTTGCCAGGGCATCGGCAGTAGCCTTGATCTCCGCCTTCTCCGTATCGTATCGCTCGATCTGCTTATCATAATTTTTTATGAGCTGCGAGTATCTATCCATGACGTCTTTCGGTCTCTTTGCGTCTGCCATCGTCTCTAATTCCAGTTTCTGCTTCTGAATCTCGTAAACATATGACTTGATGCTCTTCGCCTGATAATAGGCCCACTGGCTCGTCTCCTGGCCTTGATTGAGAATTGCCCGGGAGGAATACTTGCCTATGTACAGCGTCGTTACTGCGGCAAAGACCGCCATGGCAGCAGTGGCTAAAGCCACCAATGACATCCACCTGTCAGGTTTCATATCAGACATACAATCGAGTCTCCTTTGTCAAAGGGGAAAACCATCCACTCCTTCATTATATAATAATAAAAGAGAGGCCGGGAGGGATTTTCAATGCGTAAAGAAGTTACAAATAGCCGTAACATTAAAAAAGGGTTAACCGATTCAAGCTAACCCTCAATTAATTATATGGTGGAGCTGACGAGGATCGAACTCGTGACCTCTTGAATGCCATTCAAGCGCTCTCCCAGCTGAGCTACAGCCCCACGACAGGTGCATCTTCAATAAGGGTCGAGCATTAGCATAGGGATTTCGCGCTTGTCAATACATTTTTCTTGACATTTGGTAAGCCCTACAATAGAGACAGGCTGTGCCGGAGTGGTGAAACTGGTAGACGCAGGGGACTCAAAATCCCCCGCTCGCAAGGGCATCCCGGTTCGATTCCGGGCTCCGGCACCAGAATAAAATCAAGAGGTTGCTGATGTCAGCAACCTCTTCTTATTTTGCTATTTCTGGGCTTGGTTAGCAATATGGTTAGCATACTTTTCAGTAGGACGCGTTATTTTGTTGGAAAAGTGGAGCATTGTCAAGTGGTCCGACTGATTGTAATGTGAGGCCATGGTTAGCGTCTTCTGACCCATCATATCTTTCACGATTGCCGTCGGTGTGCCTCTAGCGTGTAGCCATGTGTCGTAAGTATGCCGAAGATCATGGATCCTGATCTTTGTATCCAGACTTGCGAGCCGCAAAGCATTTTTGAAACCGTGTCTCAGATTCTTAAAAGGTTCTCCATTGTCAAGCCGGAAGAAAACAAAAGGGGACTGCAGATGTCTAGGCTTATTCTGGATAATATCTAGCGCCCAGTCGGACAGCGGCAGAGTGTGAGGTTCCTTCTTCGTGGATTTTCTCGTGAGAAGTATACTCCTGTTCTGAATGTCTATCTGTTCCCAACGCAGCGATAATATCCTTCCGATCCTTATGCCTGTGGCGAGAGCGAACTCGAAGACTGGCCTTGTTTCGGCGCAGCACACCTCCAAGAAGACTGCTGCTTCATGTTCGCTGAGTGCTCTCGGAACGTATGAATCTTTGTCGGACATCGAACCCGCATCAGAAACGGGATTTCTTCCCCTATATTTGCCAAGACTGACGGCGAGGTTGAATATTTTTTTGAGAAGCGCGAGTTCCCTGTTTATCGTTGTTGGTCTCGTGAACCGTCTTTCTTTTTCTTTACCTTCTTCGTCGACGGAGACGAGATAGTTTGTGCGTTCTACGGATCTTCTTTCCTTGTAGCTCTGGATATCAACAGTCTTGATGTTTTGGAAGTACTTATTGCCGAAAAAACGGGATAGATGATTCTTGAATCTCTCCTCATCTTTTGCCCAAGTTCCCTTCTCAATCTTTGCCCAGGGCAGATAGTGTTCAACAAAGAAATCTTCTATCTTTATCTTCCTATCTTGTTTCTCATATTCCTCATCGACGAGTCTGAGGCGTATGCGCGCCTCCTCCTCCCTTGCCCTGGACAAGCTCTCGCCTATACGTTTCCATACCTGCAGACCCTTGTGGCGCAAATAAACCCAGTAGACAACCTTGTTCCACCTGCGGTCCTTTTTGACTTTGTGACTGCAATTCCGGCATGCCTTGTTTGTCATGCTCTGTTTGCGGTGGCATTTAGGACATTCAAGATAGATTGCCATAATGTATTAACCTATTTTTTCGTTTTGATAAAGTTCAGTAACTCATCCTCAGTGACTTTCCCTTCGTGAATGGCCTCAGTGATGTTCAATATACCATCATAGGTGAGTTTTTTATTTTGCATTGTCTCCCGTATATTCTTCATGACAAATGTCTCTGCATTGGAAAAGGCTTTCATCCCTTGGCTTCGTTGATATTTTAACTGCTTTCTTTCTTCCTCAGTTTCTGGTGGATCAGCTTCCATCAAATTTACTTCGTCAAAAATACGTTGCATGTCCTTCTTTGTCACATTCCAATTTCGTATTTTATCAAGGAGTCTTTTATCCGTTTTCTTTTGTCCAACAAAGAAACTGCAATTTGTTTCTTTAATCACTTTCATCAAATACTGCGGCAATGCGATTGAAAGGTTAATTAAATCATTATCCTTCTTCCCTCTAAGAAGAAAAATGTTACCGAGGTCGTCCATAAAAGTCAGTGCATAGATCCACTGCAAACCAAGTATCTTGTATAGTTTCCTTATTAGTTCATCGGGAGCAACGAGGTGAATTAGTCTTATACGTTTATTGAAATGTGCGACCATAGAAAGGGATTGAAGCGTGTCTTCGAAAATCCCACCTTCTTTTGCAAACCATTTTATCAATTCATCACTTCGGCTTCGGAACGGGTATGATGCGTTTCCTGCCGAGTATTCGGGATCAATATGTAGTAATTTTGAAATCTCCCTCAGTTTAGCTTGGGGTAATCCCCCACCGTGCTCGTATCTTTGCAATGCTTGCCTCTTTATATTCACCGTCGGCGCCGCAGCGATTTCTTCCTGAGTTTTCCCCAAGGCCTCTCTGGTACTCTTTAATACTTCGTAGATTTGCATGGTTATCTCCTGGTATCGATACTAGCACAAAAATTATCGTTATGCAACAAATAATTGTTGCAATTTACTTTTATTATGATATTATGCAACAAAATAAGTTGCATTATATCATACATGCAAAAAGAATCCAACAAAAAAGAAGGAGGAAGAAATGGAAGACAACATAATCAATGCGGACATTGAAATTGCGGGGCGACGGTACTTCAGCCGGAGTCGGTTAGCAGCTGAGCTAGGTGTGGCCAGGCAGACGCTTGCATGCTGGGCTGTACAGGGGAGAGGACCTCGGCGCACAGTAATCGGGCGGAAATGCCTTTACCCCGTGGAGGGGGTGTTGGAATTTTTGTCTTCGTGCGAACGAAAGGACGCATAAACCATACCCAGAGTTTAACGACAAAGCGAGACGTCCTGGGCAATAACCCGGAAACGAATAACTATGTCAATAGGAGGTAAAACATGGAAATTAAGATTACGGCGACTAGAGACAAAAATTGCACCGGGCGGCGGCAACATTACGTCGTCGGAGATAAAGATAGTTCGATTTCTGGCGGCCTTTACCTTGAGCGAAAAGTGGAACAACCGGAGCGCATCACAATAATCTTTAAGAAAGATAAAAATGGCCGATAAATTCGATGCTGCCTCAACATTGGTGCATATCAAGCAACAATTACTGTTCTCATATCCAACGGAATCTACCAGAGGCGGAAGGATGAAAAAAGCAACAACACCCAAAAAGACAGTGCATGCCTGGTGCCATTACTGTGTCCAGAGCAAGCGGGATGAGGATGTCCGGGACTGCGCAGGACATATTGTCTTTGTTACGGGGGAACCTTGTCCCTTTTATCAGTACAGGTTAGGTCACAGAAGACCCCGTGTCAAGGTCCTCCGCCAATATTGCCTGGAGTGCATGGGGGGGCGGAAGGATTTCGTGCGAGAGTGTAAGTCTGATGACTGCATGATCCACCGATATCGCCTTGGGAAAAACCCGGCGAGGGTGGGAATAGGAAATAGCAAGGTAGCTGAGTTGAGGTTTCAGCTCGCAGAATCAATTTTCTTACAGTCCGTTGGCAGGAATCACATGGAAAAGGAGGCATAGGTATGGTTCAGGTGGATATCGAAAGCAAGATGGAATACATAAATCAACTTCTCCAAGGGCTGCCGGCAGAATACAAGCTGAGGACCATCCAGGGGATTTTGTATGATTTGAAAAATGACAAACAGCTCTTTGATGCCCTGGCACAGATAGTCAAAGACATCCAGAAGGGTAATTTCACCGAAAAGGAAAAGTATCAAAACAAATTCGGTCGGGCCATCAAGTGGGCGGAAAGCCGGCTGCGGAACGAAAAGGACCCAGAAAAGTTAAGAAAACTGACAGCCAGGCGCCTTGCCGCTGAGTACTCAGCGAGAACTGGATGGGCTCAAAACCTGCTGTACAAACTCATGAAGAAGGTGAAGCAGAAGGAATGCATGCGCCGCCTGCGGGAACGACGAAAAACCGAGGGAACGAAAGAAGAAGGAATAGTCAATGAGCACGGATAAAGAATATAAACTTCCTGCTGTATTTGTGCCGCTGTATAGCAAGTATATGAAACCGTATGGTGGTTGTCGTTTCGTGGATCCCGGGGTTTTCCCCGCTTTTTCTGACCTGCTGGATCTGCTTGCCAACGAGGGCAACTGCCCGTCTGTAGTTCTTAAAAAGTATGCTAACGACATAGCAAAAGCCTTGAGTACGGTCACGCTGTTACAGCACTCAATCAATGTCACGGAGAATTTAGCAGCTCAATACAGGAGGTATTATCACCATGATCTCGACTTCAGATTTTGCGTCCCGCTGATTCTATTTGCAGGCCTGGGCCACGACCTTGGAAAGATACCCAAATTCGTAACATCATGGCAGAGCAGGTTCCGGCACCCCGAGGTAAGCGCCGATATCATCTTAAACATGTTGGATAAATATAATGCTGACCCGCCATGGAAATTGATGCTTCTGAGGGCGATAAGGCATCATCACGCCTCGATCGGGGATGACAGGCTGACTGCATGGCTATGTAAAGCCGACCGAGAGGCCCGTCAAGACGAACTTTGGAAAGCAACAGGAAGTGGTTCAATATGAGATACAAAGAAGATGAAGTGATAATAAAATCCGGCGGAGTCAAAATAGGGGATTTTGAGTATTACCCCACGAACTCGCTGCACCGGTCTTTGTGGGAATCTTATATAAAAGTGTATATCCAACAGTTCAATGGCAGCAGGACATTCCGTCCGCTCTGTGCGCTTCTGGACATCCTGGCGAAAGAGGGTGATTACCCGTCTGCCAGGGTTGGAGAAGCAACCATGAGCGGGAAAACGGCTGAGCGCCTGGCAAGGGTTAGCCTCAACTCGCATGCGGTACGGGTTGCACGAAATATGATTAAGATCCATGGGGAATATACAGCCAATCGAGGTTATGATTTTGAGTACAGAGCCGGAATCCCACTTAATATCATTGCTGGCCTCGCCCACGATATTGGGAAGCTGCCGCGGTACAATGAGAGCCGTGGTATCGAGGACCGTAACCGTTATCAGCATGCGGATACAAGCGCCAACGCACTTGTAGAAATATTCAAAAACACTAATGCTTCCGTCGAGTGGCTGGAAAATACCAAAATATTGGAGGCCATCCGCCTGCACCATGGAGGCATAATAGAGGATGAAAAAATAGTTAACTGTTTAAGACAGGCGGATATCAGGGCCCGCGGTAGCGAGCTAGAGAGGGATCTAAACACAACAGAGGAATGGGGGCCCTACGTTCTATTACCTTGCTCTAAGTGGCTTCAGGGTCAGGATCTGATCGATAAGATAGAGAGATGGGTTAACATCATGGATTACAGCGGCAAAAAAACAAAGAATGGCAAGTCTAAAATCCATGCGTTCTCCCGGGGGGATATGGTGTATGTCTATCCTTATTCCCTCTATAAAATGGCAAAGCAAGTGTACAAAGAAAAATGGACGTTAGCTGACTTCCTGTTTGAGTACAAAAACGGCTACGCCACCTGGGAGGCAACAAAGGAAATTATCAAGGTTTTGCATGAGAGAAAGTTGCTGAGTCCAGATTACGATCTGGAGAAGTATCCCTTTGGCAGACCATACGTCTTACGCTCCTCGCTGGATTCTCACAGGACCTATACACCTCTGCTGGTTCCAATCCCTGTAATGCATTTCAAGACCCCGCCTGAAATATTCTGGCGTAGACGGCAGGGGTGGATCAGGACGATCCACTGGATGAAACCGCGGTATGGGAAGAATGAGGATCATTGGTCTGATGATTGGTGACCTCTCTCATAAAGATGAAAGCCTGGAATGAAATTTCCTCCAGGCTTTTTTGTCCTGCTGCGTTACTTCCCGGATACAATTTTTACAACTTTTCCCCGTTATTTTTACTCACACTAGTGAGTTATACGTCACCAACTTCTGCCTTGAAACAGAGAAATAGTGATATAAATGTGAATGCTACTACTATTATATAATATAAATTCCCGAATTTACGTGATACTTAATAATTACAAAGACTTATGAAATTTAGCGGGTTCTTCTTGTCGGACATGTGAAATAGTGGTGAATAGGTATACTATATATAATAATAATATAAATTCAAACTTCTGTCAGGTAGGGTTCAAGGGTTTCACTTGCGTGATCGCACAGCTCGATTTTAGGCTCTTCGCATGATTACCACTTCAACAGTTCCAGGTCAAAAAGTGTCATAGGATCTTGAAGGCGAGAGCGTAACTCGCTGCAGGTTCTTGGCAGCGGGTGGAGCTCTCATAGAGGATTCAATACGAACGGAGGTCGCTGCAAGGTCTAAGCAGCGGACGGAGTGAAGGATTGCGAAGCAAAGAAGATTCAGGTGATCACATATAATCATAAATTTCCTTATAGCGTCACAGTCTATCCATGACTACAGCACAAGCCATGCTCATTCGGGGTACATTCAGTGCACAAACAAATCATAATTGCCTCACGAATGCCGCTGATCAGTTCACAGATTCTCACAACTAATTTCAATATCATCATAAATATTTTTTATCTCCCAAGTTTGCTTTTCGTTATTTTCTCTCCTCAGTCACACCCATTGGGGAAGTAGTATGTTCGCTTATAAAAGCTCCCAGAATTTTATTCTGAAATGTATGTGTAATGGTATCGGTCACGGAAGTCACAAGAAACTATATTTGAGAATCAGGCATTGATGAGGCGAGAAACAGAAATTTTTTAGATAATGTATGAAATCATAAAAATACCTGGTTTTTCAAGGTTTCCCTTAAATCTGCTATTTCTAAATATCCCCTCTAAAGCCCTTACGATATTGTTTTCTTCTTGAAGACAACGTAAAAAGTCCAAGACATAGATATGCCAGGTTTCAAATACAAGTCTACCCATTCGAGTGAGCTTATTGAATACGGTTCGAAAGGTGCAAAGTCTTGACAGTTTTTTTTGCGTTTATGAAGAATCCACTTGCCGTCATGTAATCCTCACCAGTCAAATTTCGATTATTATGCAAGATTGAAAATCCGCATAGACGACGGCAGATATTTACTTCCCTTATGTAAATTAGAATCATACAATAATTAACTTGACTAATAAAACTTCTTGGATGTAGTCTTCCAAAACATCATGTAAATATTACGAAATTATCATCAAGGGTTTCCCGTCATTGAATAGATCTACTAACGGCCTTGGGGGAATATTCATAAATGAACGAGAACCTGTCCATTACCGAGGGACAAATACTGACAGGCTCCCTCTTCAACGAACCCATGCGTGTGGAAACGGCGCGCAGGAGTGGTGATGGGACCTGGGTTCTCGGTCTTGTGGGGACGCAAACAGAGCGGTTCCGCAAGGTCACACTTACAGCAAATGATCTCGAAAATCTTAAGATACTGGATGCTCAGTTCACCTATGCCGCAGATGGCCGTCTTCTCCGCCTTGGCCTTCAGGCTTACACACTCGGCATCGCCTACGAATTCGATCCTTACTTCGGCCTTTCCATGTCCCGTGTCGATCCCCTTCCGCACCAGCTTGAAGCTGTTTATGATTATCTCCTGAAGCTTGCGCGCGTCCGCTTTCTCTTGGCCGATGACGCAGGTGCAGGCAAGACAATCATGGCCGGCCTTCTCATCCGCGAGCTTCAGCTCCGGGGTCTCGTCGAAAGGATTCTTATCGTCTGCCCGGCGAATCTTACTTTTCAGTGGCAGCGGGAACTGAAAGAAAAGTTCGATGAGAAATTTGTTGTCCTAAAGGGCGGCGACATCCGTGATCAGTTCGGCGTCAATCAGTGGCTGGAACACAAAAAGATTCTCACGTCGCTCGACCTGGCAAAACGAGATGAAATACTTGCCGGTCTGCGGCAGGTCCATTGGGATCTGGTCATCGTAGATGAAGCCCACCGGATGTCATGGACACCCCCCACGCGGAAGACGGCCCGCTACGCTCTCGGCGAACTACTGCGAGATGCATCAGATCACATCCTTCTCCTGACGGCAACTCCACACAAAGGTGACCCGGAAAATTTCAGCCTCTTTCTTCAGCTTCTCGATGCCGACGCTTACGCCGACGTGCAATCCATCAACCAAGCCATGGAGCGCCGTCGCGCTCCCTTTTATCTGCGGCGCACAAAAGAGGCCATGGTGTACTTCCCGGAACGCATGGAAGACGGCACATGGGCTGCGCGCAAAATCTTTACCAAGCGCATCACTCACTCCGTGGATTTTCATATTGATGGTCCGGAGTTCGACCTTTATAGGGAAATCACAAACTTCGTGAAACGCCAAAGTGCCAAAGCAGCTGCCCAGGGCGATGATCCCAGGGCGAGGGCCATCGGCTTTCTCATGGCTCTCTACCAGCGCAGGCTGGCATCCAGCACGTACGCCATGCGCCACAGCTTGGAGAACCGCATCCGGCGATTGGAGGAAGGACTCAAGAGAGCCCAAGAGTTAGCCAGGCTTGCACCACCCGATCTTCCCGACCTCGAAGAACTGGACGAAATGGAAGATGTTGAAAGGGAACGCCTCGAACAAATGCTGGAGGCCATCACACTGGCGGGCAACGCCACACAGATCAGGGAGGAAATCGAAGAACTGCGACAATTAGCGAAGCAGGCACAGGAAGTCGAAGAATCGGACTCCGAGGAGAAGTTGTCAAAGCTTCGCGATCTGTTACACCAGGAGGGCTTTTTCGATCAGCCTGACAAACGGCTCCTAATCTTCACGGAGTTCAAAGATACGCTCAATTACCTCGTTGAGAAATTCAAGGCGTGGGGCTTCAAGGTCGGCTACATCCACGGAAGCATGAAACCCGGTTCACGGGATGATCCCGGAACAAGGCTCTACACAGAGCAGCAATTCTGGGAAGGCGATATTCAGATTCTTGTCGCAACTGAAGCGGCAGGCGAAGGAATCAACCTCCAGGTCTGTAACGTTCTCTTCAACTATGATATACCATGGAATCCCAATCGCCTCGAACAACGCATGGGCCGCATACATCGCTACGGCCAGCGCAAAGACTGTTTGATATTCAATTTTGTTGCGACCAACACCATCGAGGGTCGTGTACTGCAACGCCTTCTGGAAAAGCTTCAGGAGATCCGGAATGCTCTCGACGATGACGCGGTTTTCAACGTTGTGGGGGAGATACTGCCCGCGGCACATGTCGAGAAAATACTCAGGGATTATTACGCCGGAAAGCTTGGGGATGCCGATCTTGAAGACCGACTTTTGGAGAATGTTGACGAGCGACGATTCAGAGCCATCTGTCAGAACGCACTGGAAGGACTTGCCACAAAAAAACTTAATCTGGAGATGCTCGTCGAGAGGCGGGCGCAAGCGCAGGAACGTCGCGTCGTGCCTGAGACCATCGCCAGGTTTATCTTAGAAGCATCTGAGTATGTTCCATGGAAGATCAAACCAATTGAAAATATTTTTCATACCTTCGAACCCGGGCGCACACCGGCAATACTTCGCCATTTCGAGCAGCAACCGGACTGGCGGCTTTCAGCCCTTGCATCAAGGTATCCAAGGTGCTCGACTGATCGAGACACGGCGGAGAAGAATCATCTGGAGTGGGTAACTCCCGGACATCCTCTCTTCGAAGCCATCCGCCGTCATACTCATGAAAAGGCGGTTGAATCGTTTACTAAGGGAGCATCTTTCTATTCCCTTCAGCACGAGACGCCTGCGCGAATGGACTTCTTCCGAGCCCGCGTCGTGGACGGGCTTGGCCACGTGATCCATGAAAGACTTTTCGCCGTTGAAATGACAGACAGGGGAAAGCATTTTCTTCGAGAGCCGGGCATGCTCGGAAATTTCACGCCTGCTCATCCACCGGAGACGATGCCGGCTGTCGTCTTTGCACCAGAACCGTTTTCGTGGCTGCATGAAAACGCTTTCCGGCCGTTTCTCGAAGAAGTACGTGATGAGCGCGTCGCGGAAGTGGACAGGATAGCGGAACATATTGAGCTGTCTCTTACGGAACTTGTCCAGCGGGCTGATGATGAAATCGGCAGGGCAAGCGAAGAAATCCAAAGAGGTGTCACTGGAGCCGAGGGTCGCCTAGCCCAAGCGGAGAACCGCCATGCTGATCTGATGACCCGACGCGAACGACGTCGGAAAGAACTGGAACAGCAACGGTCCCTAACTCTGCAGACCGTAGAGCAAATAGCGAGCATCCTTATCATGCCTCATCCGGAACGCGAAGCCCCGGAAATCCGCCGCATGCGACCGAACTTTGAGACGGAAGTCATGGCCATGAATGTCGTTCTTGAATATGAAAGATCAAAGGGTCGCCAGGTCTTCGACGTCCATGAAAAGAACCTGGGCTATGACATCACGAGCCTCGATCTGCATTCCGGGGAACTCCGCCTGATCGAAGTCAAGGGAATCGGCGCAGCCGCGGGCACAATTCTCCTAACCCCCAACGAGAGGCGCGTAGCCGAGGACCGCAGGGACTGTTACTGGCTCTATATAGTCACGGACTGCAGTACGAAGCCACAACTCCAGGAACCCATTCGCGATCCCGTCCAGTTTGCCTGGCATGAAGTTTCCAAGGTGGCCCACTACTGGCTGGAAGTAAATGCCATGACAAGACCGATGACCGTTCGCGAGGATCAGTCGTCTTTTGGTAAAAGTAACCAGTGATAAAACAGACTGGCAAGCACAAAAATATTTTCGCAAGTAGCGCATAGAGGCGCGAAGAACTTCTGAAAAATTAAAAAAAGTCCCGACGGCCGAGGCCTTGATAGCAGCCAATATCATAAGAGGACAGCACGCCGCTATGATGAGACCGATGCAGATAAGCGCGCTCTCCGTAGTGGAAAAGACGAACAGATATCACGAATTATCATGAAGGAGCAGGAGCATATGTGGTCTGACAAAGAAACCCTTTACGATTGCCTCGGATATTCAAGTTACGTCAATGTCCTTGCTGACGTGTGCATTCGGCAAGACTTGGCGCCACTGACGCTTGGCGTTTTCGGCGCATGGGGAAGTGGCAAGACTAGCCTCATGGCAATGCTCAAATATCGTTTGGATCAAATGGGGGGCACAAATAAAACGCGCACACTCTGGTTTAACGCCTGGAAGTATGAGGGCTGTGATGAGGCACAATCTGCGCTGATCCATGCAATTCTAAATAAGCTCACCGAGGGGCGCACCCTGGCGGAAGATGCAAAAAATGTTCTGGGGCGGTTGGTTAAGGGTGCGAGCGTGCTGAAACTTGCGGGATTTATCACGAAGACTGCGATCACGCTAACTCCAGACCTTACAGGCTTTTTAGACTGCTTCAAAGAACAGTCCAAAGAAGTTGCCGAAACAATGGAACAGTTTGATCGTGATTTTGAAGAATTCCTGCGCAAGGTTGACGTGTCACAGATGGTGGTTTTCATCGACGACTTAGACCGTTGCCCTAGCACCAAGGTTATCGAAACATTTGAAACGATAAAGTTGTTTTTGAACACTCCGAAGTGCACCTTCGTGATTGGTGCGGATGCCCAACGTATCGAGCAGGCAGTGGGTGAGGTATATGGCGTAACAGATGCCGGTAGAAAGAAGGACTACATAGAGAAGATTGTTCAGTTGCCATTCAACATCCCTGTTCAAAATACTCAGGATATCGCATGTTATGTAGGGATGCTTGTTGTAGGGCGCCATCTCGTGTCAAATGACGGCTGGAACGCGTTCATCGAACAACGAGCGATGATGTACCAAGCAGGCCCTCAAATGTGCAATACCCTCGTCGAATGGGCCAAGACCAACGGAATGTATCTAGACAGCTCGGCCATTGTAATCGAAAGGGAACTGACAGAGATTCTTCCTTATGTTTCTATCCTTGGAGATGGTTTGCGCGGTAATCCCCGCCAGATAAAGAGGTTTCTTAATATACTCTCATTGAGGCGGCAACTGGCCAGCGCAAATTCATTGGAAGTGGATGATGCTCTCGTAGTGAAGATGACTGTTGTTGAATATGTTTGGGAAGACTTCTTTAATGCATTGGTCGATACTGTTGATCCTGCAGCAGGACATTCCCCTTTGGTGCAGGAACTCGTTGGTCCAGAATCTGATGAAGAAAAATCGGGGATCGTTGAGGAATTTGCTGAGAAGACGCATTTGGTCGCATTCCTAAAGAATGATCCATCTTTAACCGCTGACGTAGACTTGAGGCCATATCTGTTCCTGGCGCAGACATCCATTAGTCGCGGAAAACAGACTCGGCTGCTACCACCAGATGAGAAGTCAGAGTCACTTGCCAAATCGATAGCTGGCAAAGATCGTGTCATGTCCAAAGCATCTGCACTCCGGGCAGCCGCTGAGGATGCTGGCACTGTGGAATCAGTAATTCGGCACCTCGTGAACACCTTGGCGGGTTCTACTGATAACCAAGTCCGAACACACATTTTGACTGGGCTTGACACCATTTGCGCTAAACATAATCGATTCTATAGCGATGTCGTTAAGGGATTGGATCAGTGCGACCCCGGGAGCAGCACTGCATTGGGCATTGCAGGAAATACTTTGCTTTCGAATGCTGAGAGAGTCGGAACAACCGTGACATCAGATCTAAAAGATCGGTTTGCCAAAGCGGCCGGTGTGCTGAGCGCATTGTCGGGCGGTAGGCACTCGTCACCAAGAAGAAAGTGAGTAAAAATCATGGGAACTTCAAAGAGTATGACAACGCCCCGAGGCGGGAAGTGGACTGGTGTCAAGGGCGAAATCAGTTCGTATCTCTCGGGTGCTGGCAGTGTTACTGCTCAACGGATAATTGGCTCAACAATAGATGCGGCTGGCGGTTTATCCCTTCGGTCTCCCAGTGCAGGCGCAGGACGAGGTGGTGACAGCGGGGGTGGCGGTGCATCTGGTGGAGGGTCAGGCGGTAGCTCAGTTGCGCGAGCAGTTTCTGGTCTTGCCGGATTTGGTGTAACACTAGGTAAGGATGGCCTCACTCAAGCACTGACTTCACTGGGGATTGAAGACCTTCGAGGAAAACCAGCAGGAGAAGTTATTAGTCGAATCGCTGACCATCTGTCAAAAGATGTAACTGGGCTCGAACAAGATGTGCTTCGACGTGCCATACAGCAGGCAATCTACAATGCAGCAGAACTCGCCGATGATCCTACATACGAGAATCTTGATGAATCCCTGCAAACATTCCTATCGCGGGAAGGGATCGAAGGTCTTATCGAACTCTTCCTAACACAATACGTGTTCGACCGGATATGGCTTCTCATCGAGGACTACGTAAACAAGCGCACTGATACTCAGGCTGACATTTCGAACATGGAAACCGCTGTTGAACAGGCATGCAGGTCAAATGTTCATGACGAAGTCGAACTTTACAAGAGAGAAGGCCATTTTGACAATCTGGATTGGTTCGGTCGCGATGGGCTCCGCGTTGCGGAAGCAGTCGTTACGGAATTGGAACAAAGACTACGTCAAGCCGCTCAAAGAGGTGCCTGATGAAGTTTGTCCGCTACGTTGGCGCAGAGCAATGTGTGGATAGCGAATACCAAGAAGCTATCCAGAATGGCCACCATGTCCTCATAGATTGGGTTTCTGCAAATGCCAACTCAACAGTTGATTTCAAGCTTGATGGCAAACCCTTGGATGCAAACCTCATGGGCACAACTAAGGATTTTCTCGATATCGGGATACTCGTTTACCTCGCTGATGAGATGGTCGACCGGTCACAGACAACTGACTATTGGACACGAAGAATTCGCTGTCTTGCGCCCGTGAACGATCCAGACAACTGGCATGGAAATGAACGACTGCTAAAAGATTCTCTTGCTAAGCTATCTGGTGACTTGTGGCAATTTGAGTGGCTTAATTTGGAAACGCCGCCTGTAACAAGGCGCCACCGACGAGCGTTGCCAAATGACTGTGATGTCGTTTGTCTTTTCTCGGGTGGGACTGATTCGCTGCTCGGCGCCATCCATCTGCTGGAAGAAGGCCGTAAAGTGCTTCTGGTTGGCCATCAAGCAGAGGGGCAATCGGCCAGCGCCCAAACTGCATTGGCTGACATGTTGCGCAGAATTTATCCACATCAGCTATACTTGGTGCAATGCAGGATCTCACGATCACCACGGCAGAACACCCAGTTTCACCTTGCCAAGAAGACCGAGAGATCACACAGGCCAAGATCATTCTTGTTCTTGACGTTGAGTGTGGCGATTGCAGTGCGATGTGGAATTGATGAAGTGTACATGCCAGAAAATGGTTTCATGGCATTAAACATTCCCATTCAGATGTCACGCACTGGAACGCTAAGTACGCGTACAGCGCATCCATCATACATATTGCGCTTTATTCAGGTCGCGCATGAGGCGGCTGGCTTTGCCGGACGCATTAGAAATCCTTTCCTGACGCAGAGCAAGACTGATATGATGATGAACATTCGCACGTCTTGGCATCCCATGATCCAACGGTCTATTTCCTGTGCCAGGCCCGCTCGGTTCAACAACATGAATGTCCGTCATTGCGGATACTGTATTCCCTGCATTCACAGACGGATTGCTCTGCTTGAATCGCAGCTTGACACGGCCAGTCATTACGCTTTTGACGTTTTCCGCCATTTCCCCTCTTTGGATCGAGATAAGCAGCAGGATTTTCGGGCGATAGTTCGTTTTGCTCTTCAGGTTAATAGCGCATCCACTGCCAAATTACAGATCCTTATTTTATCACACGGTTATTTCCCGCCAGACATTGGCGGGACGATCGGTTTATCAGTGACTGGGAGCTACGATCCTTGGATCGGAATGCTTCGAAGATGGGCGACTGATTTCATCTGCAAGGTGCAAAATACCGCGTCTGCCCGAACTCGTCGAGCTATCGAGTTTTAAAATTGCATGCGGAGCGTAGATTATGAAAGCGCTTTCGGTAAAGCAGCCATGGGCTAATATGATTGCATCGGGCGAAAAGACTATCGAGACTCGGAAGTGGTCCACAAATTATCGCGGGTCCCTACTGATTGTATCTTCAAAGAGCCCACAAATTGAGCAAGTTGGATATGCAATTGCCACTGCTAAACTGGTTGATTGTAGACCGATGACAAAGAAAGATGAAGAAGAGACTTGCTGTGTGTGGTATCCGGGTGCTCGTGCTTGGGTTCTCACTAACATCACGAAGATCAAACCATTCCCTGTAAGAGGTCAACTTGGCATATTCGATGTTAATTATATGTTTGATGGCGCTCATCGCCTATCGAATGTCAGGTAGGAGAAACCATTGTGATCCCTAAAAAGTGCAAACGTCTGGCGGAGGTGGATTTTCCGATTGCTGAGGTGTCGAGACACTCGGCGCGGGAGAAGTCTATCCGTCACGGGCATCCGAGCACTCTGCATCTCTGGTGGGCGCGGCGGCCGCTGGCGGCTTGTCGGGCGATGCTTATGGCACTTCTGTTCCCTGATCCCTGTGACGAACATTGTCCTGAAGTATTCAGAACCAATGCCCGACGGATTCTTCTCGATCATCCCGGCCGTCCCACAAAATGGGAAAAACAGATTGCTGATAATATGGGGCTTCGCAAGGCACTGCTCTCATTTATTGCCGATTTCGCTAACTGGGATCACTCAACCGATCTTCATTATCTGAAAACAAGCCGTGCCCTGGTTAAAGCCGCGCATCCCGAGGAAACGCCGCTGGTAGTTGACCCATTTGCAGGGGGAGGTTCGATTCCATTGGAGGCGCTGAGGCTGGGATGTGAAGCTTTTGCGAGCGACCTCAACCCCGTTGCCTGCTTGATTCTCAAGGTAATGTTAGAAGATATCCCCCGTTTCGGTACAGACCTGGCCAAGGAACTTCGACAGGTGGGAACAGACATTAAGAAGCAGGCTGAAGAAAAACTGTCTGAGTTTTACCCAACTGATCCTGACGGTGCGAGACCCATTGCCTACATTTGGGCGCGGACCGTAAAATGTGAGTCGCCCAACTGCGGAGCGGAGATTCCGCTCATGCGCTCCTTCTGGCTTTGTAAGAAGGTGAGCCGCAAACGTGCGTTTAGGTACACGGTTGTCAGACCGAAAGATGAAACACCGCGTGTCGAATTCGAGATATTCGTACCGAAGTCGGACAAGGAAGTGCCGGAAGGTTTAGTATCTGGTGGAAAAGCGATATGCCCAGTTTGTGAAATGGTATTGCCGCCCACAAGAGTTCGTGCACAACTTTCAGAGCAGCATGGTGGGGCGGATGTAAAATTTAGTAAGAAACCTGATCGCATTGGCGGCGCGAGGATGCTGGCAGTGGTGACGCTTCATCCGGGTATTCAAGGCCGCAACTACCGCCTGCCAACGGAGAGCGACTACAAGACCGTCTGGAAGGCGCAGAAACGGGTGAAGGTAATTCTGGATGAGTGGGAAGAGAAAGGCGGGAAGTACCCATGCCCGATTCCCAACGAGGAGTTTCACAGTATTCGTCCTTCACCTAACGCAAGGGGGCTGACGGCGGTTACAAGATATGGTATTAATAAATTTGGCCAATTGTACCTGGCAAGACAACTAGTTGCACTTTTGGAGTTTGCCAATCAAATAGGTTTGGCAAAGAAGTCATCAACGTTATGCGCGCTTACGTTGAGTCGAGTGGCTGACTATTGCTCTGCCCAGAGCAGATGGGATACATCTCAAGAAAGAAACGTCAACTCATTTGGCAGACAGGCGCTCCCCATGCTTTGGGATTTTGCGGAGATCGTCCCATTCCGGCATACCGTGGGCTCGTGGGATTCAATGATGGGAGGCATCATAAAGGTAATAGAACGACTGGGCGGCTCAGACAAGGAAGCTGATATTAGCAATTCAGACGCAACCCAACATCCTCTTCCCGATCAAGCAGCAGATATTTGGTTTACGGATCCTCCATATTATGATTCAGTTCCATACGCGGATCTTTCTGATTTTTTCTACGTTTGGTTGAAACGTTCTCTGCCGAACGAGCCTCTTCTACAGAACGTTTTTGAAACCAACAATCCGTTGACACCGAAGTTGCGTGAATGCGTGTGGAACAAGGCATACAAGATTGATGGCAAGGAAAAGGATTCAGCCTTTTTTGAAAAAACAGTGACCCAGGCATTTGCTGAAGGCCGTCGATTGATTCGTGAGGAGGGCATTGGATGTATTGTGTTTGCACACAAAAGCACTGAGGGATGGGAAGCCCTTCTCTCTGGAATAACAACTGGAGGATGGGTTATTACGGGATCGTGGCCTATTGCTACTGAACAGGCTCAGCGTCTTGTAGCAAGAGAATCCGCTGCCCTTGCCACCAGCGTCCACCTTGTCTGCCGTCCACGTCCAGAAGACGCACCTGTTGGTGACTGGGGTGAAGTGCTTAGTGAGCTTCCCGGTCGCGTCGGTGACTGGATGGAACGGCTTCAGGGAGAAGGCATCCGCGGCGCAGACCTTGTCTTTGCCTGCATCGGCCCGGCACTGGAGATCTTCAGCCGGTATTCAAAGGTTGAGACTGCCGAGGGGAAGGAAGTGACCCTGGCAGAATATCTTGAAAAGGTCTGGGAGGTTGTTGGCCGGACGGCGTTGGAGCATGTGCTCGGCACGGCAGAAGCCAAGGCGAGAAACAGTGCTGCCGGGGCATTAGAAGAAGATGCCCGTCTTACCGCCCTTTTTCTCTGGACGCTACAGAGCTCTAACGGGGAAGGAGTAAGTAAAAAGGCGAAAGGTAAAAGTGAGGAATTAGAAGACGATAAAGAGATTGAAGATGAGGATGAGGAAGCGATTTCGAAAGGCAAGCCAAAAGGCTTCAGCCTCGTCTTTGATATTGCCCGCCGTTTTGCCCAGCCGCTTGGCATCATTCTGCCGCACTGGGAAGGGCGTATTATCGAGACCAAGAAGGGCATTGTCCGGCTTCTCTCTTTGACTGAGCGGGCCAAAATTTTATTCGGTGAAGCGGGAGCACATGCCGTCGCCGACCGGCTCGAGAGCGACCGGGAAGGGAGTCCGCAACTGTCACTTTTCCCGGAAATGGAAGTGGATGCGGTCCCTCGTATTAGAGGACGTGGCAGGGGTAGAGATGCACGGCAGGTTTCTGGCGTGACTGATCAGGCGCTTCAGACAAAACGTGAGGCAACAACTTTAGATCGTATCCATGCAGCCATGCTCCTACAGGCTGGCGGCCGCGCAAATGCGCTGCGGACGCTTTTGAAGGCGGAGCAGGATCGTGGTCCTGACTTCTTACGTCTCGCAAACGCACTGTCTGCGTTGTATCCTAAAAGTAGTGAAGAGAAACGCCTTTTGGATGCAATGCTTTTGGCAGTGCCGAGGTAAAATCATGGCAAGAATATCAATTACAAAAACCGACCTCGAACTTGCGTGGCATCGACTTAAACTTGACCGTCCTGATCGTTGCTTCTATACACCCCCTTTTATTCTTTCATGGATTAGTCCAAATATTCCATCCTGGTTGAATAGCATTTCAAAAACAATTAGCCAGGGCTACATGCCTCACGATTCTTTTAAATGTTATGTACCTAAAGGTGGTTGGCTAGTAAGACCAGGATCAGTTTTAACTTTGGAAGACGAAATAGTTTATAATGCTATACTTGGGAAAGAATTTTCTAAAATTCATAGTAAACTAAAGTGGTCGCAGGGAGATCCAGATATCGCATATCAATTACAAGGGGGCAGTCGTAATAAAAAGTGGATACGGTCTGGGTTTCTAGTATGGCGAGAATGGCGCCAAAGGTCAATTCGAAAACTTAAAAGTGACATTTCCCAAGTAGTGTTTACGGATATATCAGGTTTTTATGACAATATTGATTTAAATATTCTTCGTTCTGATTTGAACAGTATTGGTTTTGATCCATTGTTACTGGAGTTATTGATGAATTGCTTGAACAGATGGTCTAATCCAAAAGGGCGAGGAATACCACAAGGATATTCGGGAAGCGATATCCTGGCCAAGGTGTATCTAAATCAAATCAATAATGCTTTGCGCAATGCTGGTTATAAACACCTACATTATGTTGATGACTTCAGGATATTCTGCAAGAGCATTTTAGAAGCGAAAAAATCAATATCTTACTTAACAGAGTTGCTAAGGAATCGTGGCCTTAATTTACAGGCAGCAAAAACAAAAATTTTACCTAAAGAAAGAGCTATACAGAAGATAGATGGTATTGCTCCCGTGATTGACGAAATACAAAATGAACTAAGAAAAGAACTAACGGAAATAGGTGGTTATAGTAGCTATGCGACCCTTGAGTATTTAAATAGCATAATAGAAAGTAATCCGGAGGCACCTGCCCCTGAAATTCTCGAACGCGCTTTTGAAGACCGATTTTTGATTTCTGATGAAGATGTATTTGACACAACTTTATTTCATTATCTACTAACAAGACTTGAGAAAATAAATTCACGGATCGCGGTTGCTTATTGCCTTGATTTATTACGTCGCCGACCAGAAGAAACAGAAGTCATACTGCGATATTTCTCAGGTATTAAGATTAAGAGAGATGAAATTTTAGCAATCATCAAATATTGCGAATCTTCTGATGCTATTTATGATTATCAGCTTTTTCAAATAGTAAAATGGTTTTATGAAAGGCAGAATTTTCCAAAGAGGTTAATAAAACTTTGCCGCAAATGGTACTTTGATCGAAATAAGGCTATATGGTTAAGATCATATTGCTTGGCTGTAATCGGTGTCGGAGGAATTTCGGCAGATCTAGAAATTATAGAGAACAGCTATGGGAGTGCTACTAATGAGCTTGAGAAAGCAGAAATAATTACGGCATTGACACGTATGGAAATAGGTCGGCGAAATTCTTTTTATGGAAGAGTTAAAGGGGACGGAGAGCTTGTTTCTTGGGCTATTCAATGCGTACGCGGAACAAAATAGATAAGGATTATACAATATGGAGCCCTGGCACAAAGTAGCAACGCCACGAAAGGAAGTAAGAGAAGGCCGTTCGTTTAATCCGGATGAATTCGCCATCCATCTGGAGCAGGTCGTCGCAAAGACGGCCCCGGAAGACTACCGGGAGCCGAAGCATTTCTTTTCCCGCACCTGTTTTACGAGGGCGCTACGCGAGCATATCGGGATGATTCTTAGACGCCTGAACGGTGAGACTGCAAACACCGCTCCCGTTATGACGCTGATTACGCAATTCGGCGGAGGAAAGACGCACACGCTGACGGCGCTTTATCATCTCGTTACAAGCAGCGCGAAGGCAGCGGAATATTCCGGCGTAGCTTCTCTCCTTCAGGAGGCTGGCATTGCCTCTTTACCATCTGCAAAGGTAGCCGTATTTGTAGGCAACGCCTGGGACCCACAGGAAGGCCGTGAAACACCATGGATCGATGTTGCCCGACAGCTCGCAGGAGAAAAAGGCGTGACCGAACTCGGATCAGCGGCACTTACTACGCCACCGGGGACGGAAGCACTAAGCCGCGTGTTCGGTGCGGCGGG
>Ga0187861_10001683_pt1 | contig 22203 bp, 28 predicted proteins | sample June2016WEW_10_1_3_FD_132986 | JGI IMG/M metagenome (GOLD analysis project Ga0187861, IMG submission 132986) | Peatland microbial communities from SPRUCE experiment site at the Marcell Experimental Forest, Minnesota, USA - June2016WEW_10_100 | ecosystem: Environmental > Terrestrial > Soil >...
ACCTTCTGCTGGACCGTTGTATTGGTATAATCGGGAACTTTCCCAAACGATCCCTTCGCACCTCCCGGCGCTGCCGGGCGGTGTGCTTCCATCCAGGATTTCACGTCTGTCATATTACCTGACTGGAATGCTGCTGCAAGTCCGGTTGTATCAACTCCCTGTTTCGCATACCGGGCCAGGACCTCCTGCTGGACAGTTGTATTAATCAGATCAAATGCTGGGTGCACGATGCCCTTTCCATGAGTGCTGGTGTGGGTGGCCTGCGTAATATCTGCCGCACTGGCATAGCCGATGCAGAGTGCAATAACGCAGAACACGGCAAGAGCACCGTAATACATTCTGGGCGTTTTCATATTGGCGTTCTCCTGTAAGTTGTTGGTATGGTGGCATGCACGAGGTTCCGTGCCTGTCATGTAAAGTATATTTAACATTTTGTAATATAAACTTTTTGTTTTTTCCAGTTCAGGTTACCCATTTCAAAGAATGCTGGATATTCCCGCGAGCTTCCTGCATTGACAATTCCCAATTTTTTTACGAGGTATATCAGAACAACCGCATAGGCAGTTAATAATACCTATAATTTTAGACTCCCCGAAAAAAGGATCACTCTCCATACGTTCACTCCATCCTTCCATTATTGATCACGTTATGCTGCCATCGCATGTACACACAACGTGACATTCTCACCCTGCTGTCAACATATTTAATTCAAGAAAAACACCAAAAAAATCAAACATGGTTAAGCCGTACTTCTTCTCCCTGACATTACAAAACATATCCGGAAGTCCAGCGAAACCACGGCCATCGCTCGCCAGGCACCGGTGAATACTCCCCTAGGGTTCAGGCCTCAACACGCATGCATCTGCCGACAGGTATTTTGGTTCCATCGAACATTTTACAAATTGTACCGTGTATTGTATCAAGGGAAATGTTTATATTACAAAATGTAATATATACTTTACAAAGAAGCGATCCTGAAAGACCGGGCTGCCGGGAAAATCCGGAAGCCTTGTATCCGGACCGGTTCCCCTTAGTGAATGTGATGAACCATGAAGATCCAGAAACCAGAGTATCTTAAAAAATGTAGCTGCATTGGCATCCTTGCATCGATATTTCTTGTCATGAGCCTTGTTGTGGCAGGGTGTGTCCAAAACTCTACCGGCAATTCCGATCAGCCGGCAGCCGTTTCGACCCCGGCAAGTGGATCCGGAAACAGCGCACCCGCTGAGGGTGCCGGCTCCGTGGCACCAGCAGGTACTGTCCAGCAGGGTACCGGTATTTCACCGTCAGGAACATATTCGAACAGTCAGCACGCCGGCGGAAATTTCCTGACAAACGAAACCCGCCTTGCGGCGGCAGCACAGACTCTCGGGGTATCAGAAAGCGATCTTAAAAATGCCCTGACCCCTCCAGCCCAGGGACGGGTCAACCTCACGACCGCAGCAGAACAGCTCGGTGTTACGCAGGATCAGCTGACGGGAGCACTCGGGATGCATGCCGGTGGACCGGGGAATGGTACCTGGCAGCGGGGTGGCTATAATGCCACGAACGGCAGGAATCCAACCGGGCAGTGAGACACAGGTATATCCTTGGAGGCGGAGGGTATGAACACCGACACCTTTTTTTTGGTTTTCTGCCTTACTATCGTGATCCTCGGCATCGTCATTGCACCTGCCGCCGCGGATAATACAACAGTGACAGCTGCACCAAACGCTACAGCAACACCGACTGGTACAGTTACACCAACCGCCACGGCAACAACGGCAGTCACTGCGACCACTGCCGCAACCACGACCGTGACCACGGTTGCAACAACATCGCCAACAACAGTCCCGACTACCGCAGTGGCGGCCGTGGCCCCGGTTGCCGCTTTTTCAGCGAGCCCGGCATCGGGCACCGCACCTCTTATCGTGCAGTTTACCGATGCATCCACCAACACACCGACCGGATGGATCTGGTCGTTTGGCGATGGGATGGGCAACTCCACGTTACAGAACCCTTCATACACCTACGCGAATGCCGGGACATATACAGTGACCCTCACGGCGATAAATTCAGCGGGGAGTAGTGTTACAACCAATTCGATCACGGTAAGCAGCGCCGCAGCAACGGTTACAGCAACGACCGTCCCGGTACCTGCCTTTTACGGTACCCCGACATCCGGAACTGTGCCCCTGACCGTGCAGTTCACGGACACATCTACCGGGTCCCCGGCAAACTGGACCTGGGATTTCGGGGATGGCAATACCAGCACCCTGGAAGATCCCAGTTATACGTACGTAAGTAACGGAACATACGACGTCCAACTGATAGCAACGAACGCGGCCGGCAGCAACGTAACAACCCAGACCGGATACATCGTTGTCGGGGATACGGTACCGGTCACAGGTTTTTCCGCGAGTCCTACCACCGGAACGGCCCCGCTGATCGTCGGGTTCACTGATACTTCGAGCGGTACCCCTACATCCTGGACCTGGGATTTCGGGGACGGAACAACAGGTTCGGATGAGAACCCCTCCCATACCTACAGCAGTGAGGGCACGTACAGCGTCTCCCTTATCGCCTCAAATACTGCAGGCAGCAATACCTCCGTACAATCGGATTACATCAAGGTCTCCGCGGCAACAGACGTCACAACAACCGTGACAACCGAAGTCACGTCTACTGATAGTGATACACCGGCTCCAGTCAGCACGTATGTAGTACCGGTCCCGGCGCAACAGGTTTCAGTAAGCAGTCCTGCTTCCAGTGGGAAATCTGCTACAAGCACCGACGCCTGGCTGACAGAGGAGAACCAGAAGATGGCAGCAATGGATGCTGAAACCACGGCTACCCCTCAGCAGACCGATATTGTATCATCGATCGTTGGTTTTTTCGAATCGCTATTTTCGTGGATATAATCCCCTAATTTTCTAAACTTTGGCAGCTCACTTGAATACCGGAAACGGCGGGAAACGGGAGGATTTATCCGGCACACCGCATCTTTTCTGGTCGCCAAAAATCACCGAATCGTGTTTCTCATTCACGCGATCTCAGGGACCAGTCTGTTTTTTTGGGAGGATCGGTATAAGAAATCCATCTGTTTACCCGGGGCCGGTGGGGGATGACAGCAGAAAAGTGCCCGGGGTTTTTCCCTTGCGGGAAAAACGCTTAATCCCTATCGATCGTCATGGGCTCTTCATCATACGTGAACACTTCTTCGATGTTCACGTGGAAGTGACGCGAGATCCTGAATGCCAGATCAAGGGAAGGTACATATTTTCCCTTCTCGATGGCGAGGATCGTCTGTCGCGTGACGCCGATTGCCTCTGCGAGATCCTCCTGCGTGAGATCATGCATGGCCCTGAAAACCTTGATCTTATTCTTCATCGGTCTCCCAGTCCCCATATTTTCGGGCGTAATATATCCTGAACCCGACATACAGGAAGATCATCAGGCAGAGAAGGCCGAGCTGGAAATACCCCATCATCCGCGGGGAGATGAGCCCCGGGGGGCGTCCCAGGAAACGTTCCCGGGAAAATTCCGGCAGATACAGGAGATCCATAACGGCCCCGATCGAAACCGCGCAGAATGCGACCCAGAAGACCTGGAACGTCCGCAGCATCGCCTGTTCGGTGATCTTCGCACTGCGTTCATCCTCAATGAGGTCGGTAACCTTTTTCCGGGCATAATAGGTGATCACGATCCCGATAATAAAAGCGAGCTCGATGAAAAGGGGATTGTGGATCTCAACGGAATACCAGAAAATTGTGAGCAACGCAACGGCAATGCACCCGATAAAAAGATAAAACGTGTTCTTTTTCATACGTTCCCTTTGTTATTGAAATTTAACATTAAGTATTATAAATGTGACTGCCATTCGATTGGTTTACCTGGGATCTCCAGGAATTCCGGTTACGGAAAATCTCACATCAGATTTTCCGGGAGGTCTTTTTGTTTGACAACAGGCAGATAAAAGGGAGATCGAACCTGATGGTAAGGGAGGCAAGACAGGTCCCTGCAACCATCAGCAGGAAAATAGGCAATATATGGATATCCTGATATCCCATAAAGAAAAATCCGTATACCACAAGGTGTATGAAACTGGGAGACGTAACGGTCGGGCTCATCCAGATTGCGATGGCCTCCGACACGGATAAAAATATCGAAAATGCCCGTCGGAAGGTTGTGGAGGCGGCACGGGCAGGTGCAAAGATCATCTGCCTCCCGGAACTCTACTCTACGCGTTACTTCCCGCAGCATCCCGGTACAGATGTATCGTCGTTTGCCGAGACCATCCCGGGGCGATCCACCGGCATTTTCTCTGCGATCGCCCGCGAACACCAGGTCGTCATCATCGTCCCGGTCTTCGAGAAAACCGCTGACGGCAGGTTCTGCAACGCAGCCGTGGTCATCGATGCGGATGGAAGTGTCTCCGAGCCGTACCGGAAAGTCCATATTCCTCAGGACCCTAGCTTCTTCGAAAAAGGCTATTTCTATCCCGGCAACACGTACCGGGTTTTTCCCACACGCTTCGGGCGGATCGCCGTCCTCATCTGTTTTGACCAGTGGTTCCCGGAAGCAGCCCGGTGTGTTGCGCTGGAAGGAGCAGACATCATCTTCTATCCAACGGCTATCGGGCACCCCGGGCCCCGTGAGCCAACGGAAGGCAACTGGCAGGATGCATGGGAACTGATCCAGCGGAGCCATGCCGTGGCAAACAGTGTCCATATCGTGGCAGTGAACCGGGTCGGGATTGAAGGGAGGATACAGTTCTTCGGGGGTTCATTTGTCGCGGATGCCTTCGGAAAGGTCATAGCCCGGGCGGGGGATGGGGAAGAGACCCTGATCGTCCCGGTCGATCCTGCAATGAATGCGGAGGTGCAGAATTCATGGGGATTCTTCCGCAACCGGCGCCCGGAGACGTATCAGCGGATCGTGGTGCCGTTCCCGGGCACAGATGGGGCATCCCCGGCCTTGCGTAACGGTGATACTCCCCGCAACCGGGGGTTCCACATGCCGGCTGAATGGGAGCCGCATGAGGCGGTCTGGATCTCGTGGCCCCACAACGCCCGGACATTCCCGGATATCCCCGGTGTGGAACAGGCCTGCTACGAATTCATTAAACATACCCACACATCGGAGCGGGTCGAAGTGTTTGTGCCGACGGCGGTGATCTACCGGAAAGTGAGAGGCACGCTTCGGGATATGGGTATCGACCTTGAACGGGTGACGCTTCACACAAACGACTATTCCGATATCTGGATCCGTGACTACGGCCCGACATTTGTTGTCAACCGTGCCCTTAAGAAAATCGCGATGGTGCGCTGGAACTTCAATGCCTGGGGCGGCAAATACGACGACCAGGTGCAGGACGGGAAGATCCCGCTGATGATGAACCGGAGGCTCAACCTGCCGCTCTTCGAACCCGGGATCGTTCTGGAAGGCGGATCGATTGACACGAATGGCCGGGGGACCGTTCTGACGACCCGGGCCTGCCTCCTTAACGCCAACCGCAACCCCACCCTCTCCGCAGATGAGATCGAAGACCGACTCCGGGAGTACCTGGGAGTCGAGAACGTGATCTGGCTCAACGAGGGGATCGTCGGCGATGACACGGACGGGCATGTCGATGATATTGCCCGGTTCGTTGGCCCGTCAACCGTGGTATGTGCGTACGAGGATGATATCTCAGATGCAAATTATCCTACCCTTCACGACAATTACGAGATTCTCCGCCAGTCGAGCGACCAGGACGGCAGGCCCCTTACCGTCGTTAAACTGCCAATGCCGGGAAAAGTCGAAGATGCTGATCAGCGCTATCCTGCGAGTTATACGAATTTCTATATCGGGAATAAGGTCGTGATTGTCCCGGTCTTCAAGGACCCTCACGACACCGTGGCACTGCAGATTCTCCAGGATCAGTTCCCAGACCGCAATATCATCGGGATCAATGCGCACGCCATGATCGAGGGTTTTGGCACATTCCATTGTGCAACCCAGCAGCAGCCCGGCTTATAAAAAAGAGAAGTTCACCCGAATAACCACCCGAACCCGTACACAACCTGGACTTCTTCACCGGGAAAAACCGCATGCCGCGAATCTCTTCAGATCACGCGAATCACAACAAGGGTGATATCATCCGACTGCGGGGCAGTGCCGCAGAACTGCCGGATATCCTCAAGAAGTCCTGAAATGATTTCCTGTACAGCGTGGAAGCCAGGCGGTGCGGCATTCATCGCCAAAGCGTTGCCGATGCCCGGTAATAGTATTTGTTATAGTATGCAGGGGCAGCGGGCAGGACCGGCCCCGTAAAAAGGGTAATTGCCCTTCCCCGCTTCAGACACTGACATTGAGGAAAACCCGTATCGCAAGACCGATGACAAAGGAGATCGCGGCGATCCCAAAACTGATGGCGAGCATCTCCACAAAACGCGAACGGAAGGGGAGATCCTTTGCCACCGAGATGTAATACGTGAAAAAGAAGATCACGGCGACTGCACCAAGCAGCGTAAACACAAGGGCATAATAGGGGCTCGGGAGAAGGAGATACGGGGAGACGAGCAGGACGACGACGATCATATAGGCAAAACCGGTGTAGAATGCAGCCCGGATGGGATCAGGTGCCGTGGGCTCGGATTTCTGGGAGAGATATTCAGAAGATCCCATCGAAAGGGCCGCTGCAACACCGGTGATCAGGGCCGCAACCGCGATGATCCGGGAGTTCTGGAGGGCGAAGGTAAGCCCGGCCAGCATACCGGTAAATTCGACGATGGCGTCGTTGAGTCCCAGCACAACAGAGCCCATGTACCGCAGCCGTTCCTCATCGATCAGGGCGATGAGTTCCCGTTCGTGCTCGTCCTCCCGGGCAAGTATTGCCGGAATCTCCGGGATTGCAGCGATGAGCAACGGATCCGGCGCCTGTGCCCGCCGTTCCACGCCCTCCATCATCTTGAGGGTAAACGTAATGCCGAGCAGCCGGGCGGCAAGGTAATAAAACAAGAGTCTGAGGTTATCCGGCGCCACATCCCTCCGGGTATACTGTTTCCAGGTACGGTAGTGTTCCAACTCCTCTGTTCCGATCCGTTCCAGAGCGCTCCGGTTATGGGGATCCTGGGTTACGGAAGCGAGTCTTGTATAGATATGGTGCTCCGTGATCTCGGCCCTCTGCGATGAGAGCATGACCTTCATAATGTGCGGATCAACCGATACCTGCGCCATAGAATTGCTCCGTTCCCGAAAAGATCACGTGTTTCATGATGGTTCTGAGATCTGCCGGGATGTTTTTAAGGATTGGGTTCCGGCATTGCAGGAACCTGCGGTGCCCGAAAAGGGATTTCTCCGTCAGCTGCCGGAGAGCCGGATACAGATAACCCCCATCCGCCCCAGCCGGAGGATTCAGGCAAGAAACGTAAATCGTTACCTTTATTGATTCACTGGTCTTTTTAAAATCTGGATGAGTTTTCAGCAGGACCTTTTCCGTATCAGCCTCCTTACGCTCGGCATACTGTTCATCGTGCCGTATGCGTCGGCATGGACATTTTCAGGCTGGTCCGGTCCCGCCAGCACGGCAGCGCTCAGTCCCGGTGACCCCGTGAGTGCCGGTTATACGGTCAGTTTCGATTCGTTTGATACCGGTTCTACGTTCCCATCGGACGACTCGCTGGTCATGTATACCGACCTCTCGGACCCGCTATGGGTCGTGACCGAGACCGAGACGATGAGTGACGCACCGGTCACGACCGAACTGGCCTCCCGTCAGGCTGCACAGCTGAGGCTTGACGGGTGGAGTCTCAGTTTCTCCCGGAAACAGTTCTCTATCACCGTCAAACTCACCGGCACGGTTCCCCTGCTGAACCAGTCACAGCAGATCACGCTCCTCCGGCTGCAGGAGATGGATCCGAATGCGAAGCTGGTGTCGGGGACCCAGACAAAGAGGATGGGCCAGGTCTCTGTCCCGACAAACGAGCCAACCCCGCAGCCTGTAGTAATACCGGTGGATACCATCCTCGTGATCACGCCCGAACCTACGATTGAACCTACGACTGAACCCACAACCGTTGCACCGACCCGGAAGCAGACCTACTCCCCGGGGCCGGACCCCCTGGTGGTCTGTGGGATGCTGGCCGGGCTGGTCATGGTCGCGGGTTGTGCACGACGCAGAAGATAACATTCTTTTTATAGACCTTTTTCACAGAACCATGGATTACTCCGCTAGTGACAGGGCACGACAGACCTTCAGCAGGACAACACGAAAATGGACTGCATAACCAGAATGGGTATCCATCCCCGGTTTACAAAAAAGGATTGAAGGACCGGATCGACTGGAGTGGCCGGGGCCTGATGAAAGAAAGATATTTACATCCGGAAGGAGTTGTGCAACAATCCGGGAGAATCTGTAGGGGTTGGACAATAAAAGAAAATTTTCACTCATTTTTGAAAGAATACATGAGAATTTTGTCAGGATAGAAAAAGATAAGTTTATATAGAGAATTGGATGAATAGAGATATATCCAGAATAAGGGAGCGTGAGCGTGAGAAGAACGTGGATAAAATTGCTTTCTGAACTTGCGACGCAGGTATGGTCGCCTGATAACAGACAACTTCCGGGGATTTGTTCCTGTCGTCGTGGAATGGTTGTATAGATGCCGCGCAGATCAAAAACAACACGGGTGAATTGAGTGAAAAAGAGATCTTTCGTTATTATCGGACTCGTTCTAGCCTGCATCATCAGCATTTCAATACCGGTGGAAACGGCAGTGAAATATGTTCAGGAACGGGAAAATAATACCACTCCAAGGGAAGAAAAACCATATTCCGAAAAATTATCTTCAGAACCAGACGGCAACTAGACTCATACCCAGCAACAAGCCGGCCTGGCATTGTTTTCTTTTTACCGTTACGCGGACGAGCTGAGTGTCCGGGCATTGATTGAACTTTTTATCGGGCTCAACGGTTGATATATCAGTGTGCCCTGCCTGCGGAAGGCCAACGGGCCATGCATGTCTCAGGATAGCAAAACGTTCTGGCAGGACGTGCCCGATCCTCCACAGGTCCGGGTTTTGGATTGTCACCACCGGTACTTCCGCCGCTTCTTCTCCTTCTCTTCGAAAGGAACGATAAAGTAGCTGTGGATGCAGCGGTCGTCATCCAGCTCGATCTCCAGATAGAGTTCCATGAAGACGTGCTCGAACGCCACTGCCACTTGGTCGGCCCCGAGCTCGACAAATCCCAGCGCGTGCAGATCCTTCTCCAGCTTGGATACCGGTGTCCTCCGATGGCTGGTAACGAGTCGTTCAACCAGACGTTTCATCCGTAACTGCCAGCCTTTATTTACCATGTCTGTGCTCCTTCATGCGATTATGCTCTTGTGAGGAGGGGTTATGGATACTTGATGGTGATTAACGTATGGAAGGGGGCAGGGGATCGGCTCGTTAGTCATACTACATTTCATCAGGCTGCGATACCCTACGCAAAAAACAGCTGGACGGTAAACCCTCCCGAAGAGATGAGACACGAGGAGTTCCTCAGAACTCCGAAGCGGCCGGGCAACTCCGGAGGGGTGGGCAGAATCGCTCTTTTTTCACGGGTGTAACCAAGGACCGGTGCCCCTTCCTGACGCGGGGAGAGTCATCGGGAAGATAAAAAGATCAGGTTTTTCACGGGAAAGTCCCGCTCCTCACTTTTTCTTGTATTCCTTGCCAGCCGAGAACGCCTTCGCAGCCTGCTTCCCGACATGCCAGTATGTGGCCTCTGCGTACACGATCGGGTCGCTCTTCGCCATATCCGGCTTCCCGTCAAAGACACACGTCTTGTCGGCATGGATCTCCACGACCTCCCCGATATACAGCAGATGGCTCCCGCAGTCCACGGACTTGAACAGTTTACACTCGATGTTTACCGGGCACTCCACTACAAGGGGGGCGGTCTTCAGCTTGCCGTAGAAGGACGTGAATACCTTTGACTTGTCCTCATGAGCACCGGAGACGAGCCCGCAGTGATCAGTCTCGACAACGTACTTCGCGGAGGGGATGTTCAAGCTGAAGGTCATGTTCTCTTCGATCCCCTTCACGGTGTACCGCGCCTTGTTGAGCGCAACACAGACCATCGGCGGCGCCATGCAGGCGACCGTGGCCCATGCAGCGGTCATGTAGTTCGGTTTCCCCTTCACGTTTGCGCCCACGAGCACGGTGGGCATGACACTCATGTACGGCATCGGGCCGAGCGTGATCTTTTCCATAGTGTTTTTCTCCGGGATGATGTTTGCGAGGGTGGTGTTTAAGGATATCTGCGAGGGCACGGGGATGTGGCTTTCCATGAATCTCTCTCATCCGGACGGCAACACCGGGGATAACAGCCGGAACATGATCGTGCGTTACCATATATTCCTGCATCACCGGCACAAAAACTGCAGGGGCCGCATTATTTTTTTCGTACCAGGATCATGAGCGCCAGGGATAAAAGGGTAAGAACCCACGGGAATCCTGATCGAGAGGTTATCCCGGTTACCGGGGCAGATGCATTTCCGGACAACGGGGATACGGTATCCGCCCCGGGAGGTGTGGTGACGGGGGTCGCATTGTTGTATGCTGTCCCGGTTGAGACATTCCCGGAACCTTCCGGCGTTGATGCCCCGACCGGCAGGGTAAACTGCGACCGGGAAAAACCATACACGTTTGAAAGGTCGACTGCCACAATCAGGGAACCGTTCCCGCTCACGGCAACCGAACGGGATTTGATCGGGCTTTGTGTTGTATAGGCCCCAAGTAACGTGCCCTGCCGGTCGAATACGTTGATCTGGTTGTCGATGCTTCCTGTTGCAATGGTGGAACCGTTGTCCGATACACCCACACTCGTTATCCAGGCTCCGGCTTTCCCGGTAAAGAGAAGGTTCCCATCCCGGTCAAGGACAAGGACCGTGGTATCGTCGCGCCCTGCAACAATCGTCAATCCGTCCGTGGAGTACGCAAGGGAGATGATATTTCCCCCGGGAAATGACCGATCCCAGAGAAGGGTGCCGCTGCCATGATACATCCGGATGTGGTTGCCGTTGGGGATCACGATGCCGGTGCCGTCACCGGATATCTCAACGATACCGGGACTGATGGTGTCGTCATACCAGTTCGGGACGTAACTTTCGTTGAAGCTTCGTAATGCCTTTGCCGTGGTAACGATGATCTGGTCTTTTGCCGGGGAGATTTTTATGTCATGCACCGTTTCGGTCACGTTCCTCCCGAGGCCGGAACCTGAATTGTACCATGACTGTATGGTATTTCCTCCGCCGGCAACGATCAACGTGGCATCGGGCGTCATGGAGATTGCGGTTACGGTGCCTCCCGGGGACTGGTCCCACAGCTTGGTCCCGTCCCGTGAGAAGAGCCGGACGGTCTGGCCCTGGGTCGTGAGAATATAGCTGCCGTCCCCGCTCAGCTCAAGCAAGGTCCCCGACCATCCCGACCAGAGTTTCTTTCCCTCCGGGGTGAGGACGATCAGCTGGTCGCCTCCGGCGACAATGGTCGATCCGTCGTGCGATATGGCAACCGTGGATAATTCCACTCCCGGGGATGCCGGGACGATCCAGAGGGGATTGACCGCCTGCCCTGCCGGTATCATGAGGCAGAAGAAGACGAGGATTCCCAGGAGCCGGGCAGGTGGGCAGGTATGCATTCCAATCAATGAAACCAACGGTCAGGATCGGTAAAGAACCATCGCATAGTACGCCAGACCTATCTCAACCTGCCACTATCAGCCCGGCAACGGTACCGCGGCAGATTCCAGTTCGTTCGTGAGTGATTCCTGGTGCGACAACTCCCAATCCTTCAGGACATCGAGCAGCCACCATGACTGGAGAATCTCCTCGTAGGTTTTGGTCTCCATGAAGTCGATGACCTTGTCAAGGGTCTCGATGGCCGAGGCATTGCATCTTCTCGTCAGATCCCGTACCGTGTTCTCGTACGCCGACACATCGTAGTCAGGGAAAAACTTTTTGAGGATCTTGATCTCAAAATGGGCGTGATCGAGCCGTTTCCCGAGTCCGTCCCAGTCGAATATCAGGTTATGGAAGCTCTGGGAAACAACCACCTCCAGAAGGTTGAGCCGGGCATCGAGGTATTCGTAGTCCGGGGACGCGATGTTTCCCTGCAGTCTTCCGGCTTCCATGAGCTGCTTTTCAATCGAAGTTCCGACGTACGGGAACATTTTGGTAAACCGGATGCCGGTACGGCTGTTCCGTCCGAGAAATTCAAGCATCCGGGTGTTCTCCCTTACCGTCATGAACGTGCTGTAGGGATCGAAGAGCATGAACCCATACTCATAATCCATGCCAATCTCATCCAGCGTGCGGATCGCACGGTAGATATCATCTACATGGTACTTCTTATTCGCCGTTGTGAGGCCCTCCTCGCTCCCAGATTCTATCCCAAGGTAAACCGTCTGGAGACCCACGTCCCGGAGGGACCTGAGAAGTCCGGCATTCACATCATCAATCCGACACGAGATACGCCAGAGGATATCCCGGGAAAATGTTCTCGTCCCCAGTTCCCGGGCAAAATCGTCAATCCATGTCTTCTGCTGATTTGTTTGTGTGCCGAGATCGTCATCCTTGAAATTGAAGATACGGACGCCGCGGGAGTACAGCTGCGCCATCTCCTCAACAACGTTCCGGGGAGACCGGGTCCGTCGTTTCGGGCCCGGTGCATCGTGATAAAACGAGTGGATACTGCAGAAACTACAGTTGTAAAAACACCCCCGGCTTGCGAGGATAGAGCAAACACTGATACCATGGATGGATTTAAACGATCCCGATCTGACCGGAAACGGCAACAGATCGAGATCTGCAATGAGCGGCCGCGGCTGCGAAAGCCGGACAGCGCCTTCTTCCCGGTACGCCAGCCCCGGAATCAGGTGCCATCGATCGGGACGATCCACATTCCGGTACAGTTCCCAAAGTGTCTCTTCTCCTTCGTGGCGCACGACCGTATCCAGTTCCGGAATCCGTTCCAGGATCGCGGCATATTCGATGGTCGGAAAATGACCTCCCACCGTAAAATGCGCGGTTACGCCGTTCTGCCTGAGGTAGGTCATCAGACCGGCAAAACTGAAGAACATCCTCTGGAAGATCAGGGAAAACCCGACAATTTTTGGTTGTTCCTTAAGGATCTCCTCCAGGATTTTTTCTTTTCCGGTCCGCTGGCAGGGCAGGATGCGCACGGGAATCCCTTTCGATAAAAGAAAAGCGGCGATTGACCGGATCCCCAGGTTTTCTTCATCTTCATACCCGACGAGGATGATTTCAGCGCCCATTGTTACCTGAAAGGGTATTTGTCATTTCACACGCACGAAAATAGGAACGCTCCCTTCCTTTCGCGTGACAGAAGCGTGGTTACCTTCTTGCAATCATCGTCTTTACATTCGCGAGCATCTTCCTCTCAGTGGCGAGGTCATTCAGCTCGCCTTGCCTGAGAGCTACCTGCCTGTCTATGGCAGAGATCTTGAGATCGATCTGCTGCGCGGCGATAACCCTGAGGTCATCCTCCTTGAGTATACTACGGAAATCCGGAGCGGGATCGGTGAACCATCCGGGATTATAATGTAGTGACATCTGTTCCACCTCTGAGAACTGTCCGGCATTGCCGAACAAATCTGTACTTTTACATTTAAATATATAATATTTTCTACGTTATAAGTAATATTATTGAATATAAACCAAAAGATGTACGGGAAAAGACCTCTCCCACGGGATGATTGCACCGGGATATAGTGAGTGCCTTAAAAATGCCCGGAAAAAAGTCTACGACGCGGAGCTCTTGTTTCCGCGTTCGTTCCGGATCTGCTGCCGGTCGGTGTGGATATCCGCATTATTCTGCCTGACTTCCTGCCAGGAAGCGTTGTTCGTCTGCCGGAGCTGGATGTCGGTCGCCCTGGTCTCGCGGATGGTTGCCCGGTCCTGCTGCGATGCGTTCCGCTCGTCTTTTATCTCCTGATGGGTGAGGGTGATCTCCTCGCGGTTATCCTTTATGTCGCCCCTGCTCGCGTTGATCTCTGCACGGTAGGCGCTCGCGTTGCCGGGGTCCTGGTGCATATCCACGCGGTCTGTATGGATGTCCTGGCGTAGTCCGTTGTCTGCGGTCCGGTTCGCGAGATCGAGTGCCTGATCGGTCCTGACCTGCTGCCGGTTGCCGAGGATGTTCCCGAAGATGTTGAAGTTATCCCACCAGTTCTGGTGTATGTCCTGCCGGTTGTCCTGGATGCCTTCGGTCAGATTCGTGTTCGCCGCCCGGTCTGCATGGATGTCCTGCCGGAGCCCGAAGATTCCGGCGAGCGACCCGAGCGGATCGAAGCCCGTGGTGGTCGCGGGGGCGATGGTGTTTGTCGGCGTTACTGTTGCCTGTGCATCGTCAGCCGCAGCGATTGCGGGTATGGCAACCGCCAGCATGACTACGAGGCATAGGGAAATCAGGAAATTTTTCATTCTCATTCTTGTTTCAGTCCTGCACTTCATCTGTTTGTCCGGGACCCGTTTTATGGTTCCCATCGTGCAAACCAGCATTGGAAGGGGATGCTCATATATTGCCAGAATGGCTGGGTTCCCCCGTTTAGCCGGGTGCGGAGATGCGTTGAACCGGAAGGTTAGCTGTGAGGGAAGGGATCGGGGGTGGCATCGCACCTGACATCAACGGTCTGAACCTCATTTTAAAATTTCAAGCTGACCCTACCTGAAATTTTTTCTTCAGATCCTGCTTGAAAACTTTTCATCGCGATCACCATCGCGATTGAAGTGTTGATCCGGATCAACCGGACCTTTTTTTAAATAATACACGGTTGACGGTGAAATCTGTAAAAAATTATTTCTGTTTCAGAACAAGAAATGCTGCACCCATGATCGCAATAATGCCTTCTTCGATTCCGGTTGGAGATTTTTGAGTGGGTGTGTCTATAGGTAGTGGAGTGAATGTCTTTTTTGTTGTAGGTTTTGTTGGGGTGGACACTGTTGTAACCGGCGTTGCAGACATGTCAACATGTGCAGTTGAGACGACCGTATTATTAGAATCTACTTCCTGAATCTTCAAAAAATTCTGGCTTGGTGAGGGATTCATGGGAATATTTCCCGTTAATGTCACCTTTAACTGCACTTTCTCTGTCGATGGATAGGAAAAATACCATCCAGGAAATATCAATGACCCGCCATTTTTTTGTGTGAGGTTGGTTTCCACACCATTGAGAACCAAAACCGGTACCCAATGTGCGTCAACAAGATTTGTACTCATGTGCAATTCGCTGGCTGAAGGAAATGTCTCTGTGCCTTCTGATGAAAAGACAATTACTGAATTGACAGTCATTGGTGTCCCGGCAGCCTGATATCCCAGTGGATTAATGTTCATTGATGAGACGGTAAATGCAGCAACGTGGGGCGTTATACATGCAAAAAGCAAAAAAGTTGCAAGTAAAAATCTGAGTCTGTGAAATTGTTTCATGTTTAATTCTGATTTATTCATTTACTATTAACATATCGAAAGGGTTTGGAGTGGTGAATTGACATGAGAAGATGAGCGTATATCAAAACGGTCGTGCCGTCAAAGGGGGATTGACAACGGCCCTGCGCCAGCCGGGAACAAAATTTCCATAAGCATATACCCACCGAACACATGGACCTGGATGGTTTTCATAGAGAGGCAAGTTCCTGCCTCACCCGCTTAAAGAAATCATCCTCGAGCTTATCATCCAGCCCGTATTTCCGGTACACCCAGTCGGCATAGTGATAGTTCATGCGGTCAATCAGCACATAGTCAATCTTTCCTTTCAGGAGTTCTGCAAGCCCTTCTGCTCCCGGGAGCACCGGGGCGATCATGGCATACGTCCTGATACCGGCTTTGTGCAGTTCATCGAGGGCCTTTATCCTGTCGTTTATCGGGGGTGCCTGGGGTTCGAATAATTTCCTGATATTGTCGTCCGCCGTAGTTATTGAAAAACCGACCTCAAAATCCCAGGCATCTTTCATAATGTCGATGTCACGCAGCACTAAGGGAGAACGTGTCTGAATGATAACGGGCCAGTTATTCTGAACCAGGATTTCCAGGCATTGCCGGGTCAGTTTGTATTTTGCCTCAAGTGGCTGGTATGGGTCGCACACGCCGCTCACCCAGACTCTTCCCCGCTTCTTCTTCTTTATTTCCCCCCGGAGTAAATCTGCGGCGTTGACTTTGACATCGACGAATTCGCCCCAGGGTTCCTTATGCCCGGTTACCCTTTTCATAAAGCGTGCATAGCAGTACGAGCACCCGTGCTGGCAACCGGTGTAGGGATTGATAACGTAGGGATAGACCTTCGATTTGGATAGAATGCTTTTTGCCTGGATTTCCTTTACCAGCAGCGTCATTTCACGTCCTTTTTTCCCTCAGATAATCGTATGCCAGCGAAAAGGCCGACCACAGGTTTTTTATAAGCCGCTATCCCTCCCAAAACTTTTAAATCTCTTTTGCGGCCCAGATTGCTCGTATTTTCCCAATCGTCTTTTGTAAAGAAAAAGATGATCCTGTCCTGCCGGTTATCAGCAAGCATATCCTTATTTTCTTTCGCCAGCCAGTATTCCAAAACCGGGGTGTGTACCCATGGGAAAACTGGACAACAAAGTTGCTATTGTCACCGGTGCGAGCTCCGGGATGGGGAAGGAGATCGCCCGGCTCTTCGCAGAGGAAGGCGCGTCCGTTGTCGCGATTGCACGGCGGAAAGAGAAGCTCCCGGGGCGTGATCGATGAGATCATCGCGAAGGGAGGCACGGCCATCGCCGTCTCCGGCGACGTCTCCAGGGAGGAGGACATCCGGAACGCGGTAAAGGCAGCCGTGGAGAAGTACGGCAGGTTCGACATCGTTGTCAATAATGTAGGCCTGATGGACAAGATGGCCCCGGTCGGCGGCCTGGATGATGAGACCTGGAACCAGATCATCGACATCAACCTGACCGGTCCGATGCGCCTCTTCCGGGCCGCGATCCCCATATTTCTCAAACAGGGCAAGGGAGTCTTCGTCACGACCGCCTCGATCGGCGGCCTGTTCGGGTGCCGCGCCGGGACCACGTATACGGCCTCGAAGCACGGTGTGATCGGCCTGGCGAAGAACGTCGACATGTACGCGAAGAAGGGCATCCGGTCCAACATCATCGCCCCGGGCGGTGTAATGACCGATATCACCAAGGGGATCCAGATGCACCCGGAAGGCGCTGTCCTCTGCGGGGCGGGCCTGGTCACCAACCCGCGGATGGGGGAACCATCGGAGATCGCCCGGGTTGCCCTCTTCCTGGCCTCGGACGATTCCAGCTTCGTGAACGCGGCGACCATTGTTGCCGACTCCGGCTGGAGTGCGTACTGAGACGCACCCGGCAAACAACAAAAAAAGGGGTTGGGGTTCCCGGTACCGGTCCCCCCGGTATCCGAAACTCCCCGATTAATCTTTTTTTAATACCCCAGTGCTTCCTTAACGAGAATCAGGGTTACCCGCCCCTCACTCTTCTCATGGGCAAGGATGACGCATTTCCCGATCACGCTGGAGGTCCCGTATGCCTTCGTTGCCCGAGCATTTTCCAGCTGGTATGCATAATTGTGGATCCGGTCCAGTGCATCATGAAGGGTGGGGACGATCTTGTTTGTGCCCACCACGAGGATGAGGTGCCCTGCGGCAAACGGCCATGCACCCACGCGGCTCCCGCCTGCATCGCAGCCAACGATCTCCCCGGTACCGGCGACGGCATTTGCGCCGGAGATGAAGTAATCGGCGGCAACGGATTTCCTCCGGAGTTCTGCCCGTTTTCCGGCATCGTTCTCCGCGGTTATTTTCTTATGGACAGGATTCCATCCCAACTGGCCGGTTGCAATAAACTCCTCGTACCCTATCTCGATGAGCGTGGTCGAGGAACCGTTCATCACCTCAGCACCGGGCGGGATGATCTTTTTTATGACGGACAAGGCTTCTGCGCCATTCTCAGCAACGATGACCTTGATACCCCGTTTCTCAATTTCCTGTATGGTTCTTTCCACAACTTCCGGAGCCGGGAGGATATTCCATTTTTTGGGATCCACTCCCGCTTCAGCGATGAGATTTACTGCACTGTATTGCGTGGTTTTTGCCATAAATATCCGGATGCAGTTTTTACATCCTTTTCATAAAAAATGTCGCTTTGTCAGAGAATTTGAACCTAAGGAATGTCGCTCAAATGTAAGAGAAGGGAGATCAAGCCGGCAGCATTACCCGGCATATCGGGTAATACTGCCAGGGGATCCGCGACGCTGAAATATACCTTCCTCGCGCTGGACGCACTCGCCATGATTGAACGTATGAACGCAGATTCGTCGCGCCGGAGGGATACCGTCAGGTCCCTGCGGTGCCGCGACTGATGCAGGGTGTTAATGCTCGATCAACACGACGCACCACCCGGCTCGATGCTGATATCCGTGTTGAGGCGCGTATACTTCTTTGGATTTTCGAGAAACTGCTTTTTGCAGTAATTGGTGCAGAAATAATACTCCTTGCCCTTGTACGTTGTCCTGAATTGTGCCGTATCCTCATCGACGATTGCAAAACAGACCGGATCCGTCGCCATGCTAAACACACCCATCCCTGATAAACGATACTTCCTGTGTCCTCGTTAAAAAAGGTTTTTGTAACCGGGATATGCCCTCCGGAGAGCCATATCTTCGTTCGGTTCCATCGCCACGTCCAGATACCCGAGGGTGGGTGAGATCGGCTGCCCTAGCTGTCCCATATTGTCTCATGTCCGGGAACAAATTCTCCGACGTAAAATATCTGGAAAAAGTGGGTTTTGTCTCATAACAGTCACGCTTTTTCACGAAACTACCATAGGTTTCTGGAGAAATGGGGGAAACAAAGCACGGATAGGGGCCGGATGAAACCGTCGTTGCACCCTAGACCGGCGACCATCTGGCACCGTGCGGACGGCGGGTCGTCCAGATCAGGAGCAGCGTCCCCGCTGCCCCGATGACGGCGGCAACGATGAACCCGGCGCTGTACCCGATGAATGCCCAGATGAACCCGATCATTACGCTGGAGACGAGATCGCCGACCCCGTTCGTGGTCGCGAGCGCCCCGAAGCCGAGCGCACGGGATTCCTCTTCCACCATCTCGCCGGCAAGGGCGCCCTCGAGCGTGTCCTCGGCCGCGATGAAGAGGCCGCACATCGCAAAGAGGCACCCGTACGCGACCACGTTCGCCGGAGCGATGACGAAGCCGATGAAGGTCGCGACCGCGATCGCGTACCCGAGGACCAGCATCGGCCTCCGCCCGATACGGTCGCCGAGCGAACCGAAGGGGTACGAGCTCGCGGCATAGACGATGTTGCGGATGAGGTACAGGCCAGCGCCCGCCGCGGTCGCTGTCGTGAACCCGAGCGAAGGGGTGAGGCTGACGATCGCAAAGGCAATGAGCAGCGTGTGGGAGAAGTCAGCGATCCCGAAGACCAGCACTGCGGTGAGGAACGATTTGAACCGCGATGGGAGTCCACGCAGGGATGCGATGAGGGGCCGGGGCTGCGGGTGCGGTGTCGGGTCCCGCTCGCGCAGGAAGAGCCAGATGGCAATGAGCGCAAGGAACCCGGGGATGACAGCGAGCCAGAGGAGTTCCCGGATGCCCATCGATGCGACGAGCACGAGTGCCAGGGCAGGCCCGGCGATCGCCCCGAGCGTGTCCCCTGCCCGGTGGAAACCGAAGGCCTTGCCGAGATCCTTCTTCTCCACCGACTTCGAGAGGATCGCATCCCGAGAGGGGCTGCGGATCCCCTTGCCGATCCACCCGACGAGCCGTCCCGCCAGCACCACATACCACGAGCTCGCGACGGCAATGATGGCGGGGAAGACGGCAGTCGCGACCGAGCCTCCGAAAGCAAACTCCCGGCGCCGGCCCAGCTTGTCGGCAAAATAGCCCGAGAAGAGCTTGACGAAACTGGAGGCGCCGTCGCTCAGGCCCTCGATGATGCCGAGGGCATAGACCGGCGCACCGAGCAGGATCAGGAACGAGGGGAGGAGAACGGTCACCGACTCGTACCCGAGATCACCAAAGAAACTCGCGATCCCGGCGCCGATAACGGTCCGGTTCAGCCATGCCGGCCACTGCATACCGGTACATTTTCCGGGCAGATGATAAAGGCTGGGGAAAATTATTGTCCGGCTGACCTCCTCCTCAATACCAGATAAACCATGACTACAACAATCGAAACCCCGAAAATGTATTCGTCATACAGGAACTGATTGTGATGCACGACAATCAGGGCAATATTGATCAGACTGATAACAGCTATTCCGGACCAGAAACCAATGCCCAGGGTAATCCAGTCCCAGCCTTTGTTTATGTTCATAATCAATATACGCAAAATTTTTTATTTAGGCATTTCTGACAGGGCCATAGCAGACCTTGCCTGAAATTTTTCTTCAGACCCTGCTTGAAAACTTTTCACCGCGATCACAATCACGATTGAATTGTTGATCCGGATCAACCGGACCTTGCCTGAAAATGCCTGAAACTGCAATGCAGTTTTAGTAGCCGCTTGGGAGCGGCTTTTTCAAGCAGATTTTACTCGAAAATTTTTGAGCGGACCTTGCTTGAAAAATTTCAACCACCCCCTCAGCCCCTGCTTGAAATCCGCGAGCTGATCAAACGGAGCTTGTTTAAAAATTTTTTAGCAGACTTTGATTGTGAAAAGTTAACTGGTTGTGCCTTTTCAAGCTGGTGCGATGCCTTACGCGCAAAACGCCTCACCGGGACTCGAAGAACGCTGATGCGTTCGATCGAAGAACTCCGTTCTTCGAAGACTTTCAGTCTTCTCATGTCTCGAGTCTGATGACTTTCGACATTCCTCTCTCTCATGTCTGATGACATGCGAGATTCTCCTGTCTCGTTTCTGAGAGACTTGACATTTTACGCTACACACTTACCTTGATCCGGGGCCTTGCCCAGCCGGGATCGGATGAGGCGTCGCGGCGACTCCAAGTCGAAGCCTGATGGCTTCTCCAATCGACCCTCGCTGATGCGACGGTCGATTCTGCGAAGCAGGGAAGGGGATGAATTCCTGCAACATTTTCTTCCCGATGATCGCATTTAGATCGACTCCGAAGGGGATAAAACAGACAAAAAACCGTATCCCCCCGCCTGAATACTCTCCGGTTTAACGGATGGTGATACCTGTGATGCCGGAGATGATGGTTTATTTTTTATTCGCAATCCGTAATGCCTCCAAGGACTCCGCGAGCCGGGTATTGAGAACCTGCATCCTCGCATTTGCATCAGACAGCTCACGGTTCTGTTCAGTGATCTGATCATAATAACAACGCATCTGTTCCACGATCGAACCGATAACAAATGCCACGATGAGCAGCATGAGGCCCCTCATAAGAGCATCCGGAGAAAGGGTACCGGTGAGAATATAAGTGACCATGACGTGCAGGCTGCCGTAGAACAGTGCGACCCAGACCGCTTTTTTCCCGTACCAGAGGCCGGCAATAACAATGATCAGGTAATAAAATTGCGTGTAGACGATGGTAATGCCAAAGTGGTAATGAATGACGTATTCGAGATCCAGACCGGCAAGGATCAGGAGTATGAACACGACCGGGTGTGGCTTGTCAAACGATTGCCACCATGACCCTCCTGTCTCGTATCTCTCCATGGTCAGACCTCGTTTTTCCCTGTCCATGTGAATAATTATGGGATATATGTTTAATAGTGTCGCATTGAATGATCGCCCCGGCGGGACTCGAAGAACGCTGATGCGTTCAGACGAAGAACTCTGTTCTTCGAAGACTTTCAGTCTTCTCATGTTTCGAGTCTGATGACTTTCGACATTCTCCTCTCTCATGTCTGATGACATTCGAGATTCTCCTGTCTCGTCTCTGAAGAGACGCGACATTTTGCGCTACGTACTTACCGGGATCCAGGACCTTGCCCGGCCGCTCCGGTGAGATGGCAAAGTGACTTCCTCCGAAGAAAGACAAGGTAAAAACCGTATACCTCTTACCGGATACCCCCCGGCACCGGTTCAGGAACACCGATGAACAGATCTCCGTATTTTCAGGAAAAATCTAGTCTTTTTTCAGCCCTGTGGGAACTCCCCTTATTTTTCGGCCGAATTGACCCTCCGGGTTGCGTCAGGTTCCGGGACAGGCTGCAGATCGTCCCATTTTTGCGCTTTTTCAAAGCCCTCCAAAGTGCACGGTTTTTTCCCGG
>Ga0187861_10001690_pt1 | contig 22146 bp, 16 predicted proteins | sample June2016WEW_10_1_3_FD_132986 | JGI IMG/M metagenome (GOLD analysis project Ga0187861, IMG submission 132986) | Peatland microbial communities from SPRUCE experiment site at the Marcell Experimental Forest, Minnesota, USA - June2016WEW_10_100 | ecosystem: Environmental > Terrestrial > Soil >...
AGAATCGTGATAATCTGTTCTTCGCTGAATCGCTTCCGTTTCATCTTGGCTCCTTGTGGCTCCCGCCACTTTATCGGCCAAGACTCACTCTGCAAACTGTCCAGTTTCAGGGGGCAAGGTCAAGGCCACTGTCCACAGCGGCAAACCACATCGTATGGCTCCTCCTTTTCGCTCCCGTTCCATCGGCGCCACTTTGTTAAAACTTTTTGGCGGCTTTTGTCTGTCGGCGGGTTTTTAATAGTGAATAGAAGATGACGGACAGCCAGAGATTGCTTGCGGATTACGTAACGAATGGCTCGGAACAAGCCTTTCGCGAACTGGTAACGCGCTATCTCGATCTGGTCTATTCAACGGCGATTCGATTGGTCGGTGGTGACGCGCATCGGGCGGAGGACGTCGCCCAAACTGTCTTCGTGGATCTGGCGCGCAAGGCGCGCACGCTTCCAAGCGACGTGATGTTGGGTGGGTGGTTGCATCAGGACACTTGCTTCGTGGCCTCCAAAATCATGCGAGGCGAGCGCCGTCGGCAATTCCGTGAAAGGCAAGCGGTGGAAATGAATGCGCTGCAAGACCACTCGGAGGCGAACCTGGCCCAGGTTGCGCCCATTCTCGACGAAGCCATCAACCAACTCGGCGCAGAGGACCGCACCGCCATTTTGCTGCGCTTCTTTGAGCAACGCAATCTGCGTTCGATTGGCGAAGCGTTGGGCAGCACCGAAGACGCTGCGCAGAAGCGCCTAACCCGCGCGTTGGAAGAACTTCGCGTGCTCCTCAAACATCGCGGCGTTGCCCTTTCAGCCGCTGCGTTGGGAACGGCGCTGGCCAGCGAAGCCGTCAGTGCCGCGCCCGTGGGACTGGCAGTCACTGTTTCCAGCGTTGCCCTGGCGAGCGCGGCGGCGGGAACCGGAACAACATTCACCTTTCTGAAAGCGATGACTATGACAAAGCTTCAGGCTGGAATTATCGGCGCCATTATCGTGGCGAGCGTGCTGACACCCCTGCTGATCGAACAGCAAGCCCAAGTCAAGCTGCGCGAGGAAAATCAGTCTTTGCGCCAACAAATCGCGCAACTCAAAGCCGACAACAAGAGCCTTTCCGACCGTGCCATACACGTGAAAGGCGCACGCGCTCCCCGCCTGCCCGCGCCGCCCATGCAGGTCACCAATCCCCCCAGCGCATTGGCGACGGAAGATTTACAACCCACCAATCTGTATCTGTACGCCCGACTAGACAAACCGCCGAAGTTGACTGCCGAGCAGGTCGAATCTTACCTCAAAGCGAATCGGCGTAACGCCGCAAGCCTTCTCGCCGCCTATCGCACTACTGGCAATCCAGCGCTGCTGGAGGAGGCGATGCAGAAGTATCCGAACGACCCGCAAGTGGACTTCGAGGCCGTGTTCAAGAATGACGCTACACCTGAGGAACGGCGCCAATGGTTGGATGCTTTCAAACAATCAGCCCCGGATAACGCGCTGGCGAACTACCTTTCGGCATTCAGTTACTTCAAAGCCGGCCAGACGGATCAAGCCGTGCAGGAGTTCATCGCCGCCTCCGACAAACCGCAGTTTCAGGATTACAGGCTGGATCGTTATCAGGACGACGAAGAAGCCTATCTCACGGCGGGTTACTCCGTGGCGGAAGCCAACGTGCTGGCCTCAGAACAATTGTTGTTGCCGTTTCTTAGCCCGCTGAAGGTAGAGGTCCGCGATTATTTGGTCCCTCTGGCTAATTCCTACCGCCAGGTGGGCGACGAGGAATCCGCGCAAGCGGCGTTGCAGATGGGCGTGAACTTGGGCCAGCGATTCGACGTCGACGGACCGGCGGGGCAGTTCGTTCTCAACAACCTTGTCGGCATGGCCATCCAGCGCATTGTCCTTGGCGCGATGGATCCCAACAGCCCTTACGGCAACGGCCAGACCGTTCAGGATCAACTCAATCAAATCGCTCAACAAGAGGCGGCGCTCAGAAAACTGGGTCAACAAACTGAGCCTTTGTTGCGAACGATGTCGGACCAGGATTGGATCAGTTATACCGATCGAAAGATGGCCTTCGGCGGCGAGGCTGCGAACCGGTGGCTGGTAAACAAGTATGGTCAGAAATGATGCAGGGCGATGATGAAGTTTGTTGAAAGCAAGTCGCACGTGACCCTTCCTCCCCCTTATCTCCGCCGCCTACCCTGCCGCCTCGTCTCGTCTTGCCACAGAAATGGCTCGAAACAAAAAACGTATTGAATTGACCAGTGCCCGCCCACTGTGGTAATTTCCCGCGCGGGAAGGGGGGAGAAGCGAGTTATGACGTGCTTGTTCTGTGGGAACTGGTTGACTTTGCTGTCTACGAAATGTCCACGCTGTGGGAAGAAGTACATTGGAAAGGCCACCGTGGTCATTCTAGCTTTCGTTGTCGGTTTGCCGTTAGTGCTTGTCGGAATCGGTTTTCTGATTACCTCTCTTATCAGCACCGCGGCGCGGGGCGGGTTCTGATTCCGAAACTGGCGGAGTAGTTCGCCATACGGGAACGGATTGTCAGCTGACCCCCTTCTGCCCCCTGCGTCCCCGCTCCGAATCTTCACCGCGTTCCACGCGGTTCACCACGTTTACCCCGAATCCCTTTCGGGGTTTCACGTGGCTTTTCGGGGCTGACTTCTCTTTTCATCCCTCATCCTTCATCCCTCGCGTAAGCACCTTCCGCAAGAACTGCCCGGTATACGAATTCTTGTTCTCCGCCACCTGTTCGGGCGGGCCTTCCGCCACAATCCGGCCACCCGCGTCGCCGCCTTCGGGGCCGAGATCGATGATCCAATCCGCCGACTTGATGACGTCAAGGTTGTGTTCGATGACGAGCACCGTGTTGCCGGTGTTGCGCAGCTTGTTCAGCACCTCCAGCAATTTCGCGATATCGGCAAAGTGCAGGCCCGTGGTCGGCTCGTCCAACACATACAGCGTCCGCCCCGTCGCTTTCTTCGCCAATTCGGTGGACAGCTTCACGCGCTGGGCCTCGCCGCCGCTCAGCGTCGTCGCCTGCTGGCCGATCTTCAAATAACCCAGCCCCACTTCCTGCAGGGTCTGCAGGATGTCGCGAATCTTCGGTACCGCGCGGAAAAATTCCTCGGCTTCATCCACCGTCATGTCCAGAACGTCGGCAATGTTCCGGCCCTTGTACGTCACTTCCAGCGTCTCGCGGCTGTAACGTTTGCCGCCGCATTGTTCGCACGTCACATACACGTCCGGTAGAAAATGCATCTCGATCTTGATGATCCCGTCGCCCTGGCACACCTCGCACCGTCCGCCTTTCACGTTGAAGCTGAACCGCCCCGGGCCGTAACCCCGCACCTTCGCATTCGGCAACTGCGCAAACAGCGTGCGGATGTGGTTGAACGAGCCCGTGTACGTCGCCGGATTCGAGCGCGGCGTCCGCCCGATCGGCGATTGGTCGATGACGATGACCTTGTCGAGTTCTTCGAGGCCGAGAATCGCGTCGTGCGCGCCGGGCCGGTCCTTGGCGCGATAAAACTTTCGGAACAACGCCTTCCGCAAAATATCGTCCACGAGCGTGCTCTTGCCCGAGCCGCTCACGCCCGTGATACAGGTGAACAGCCCCAGCGGGAACCGCACATCGATCTTCTTGAGATTGTTCTCGCGCGCCCCGCGCACCGTCAGCCAGCCCTTCTTGGGCGCATGGCGCGTCTTCGGCACGGGAATCTGCAATTCGCCCCGCAGATAACGGCCCGTCAGCGATTTCGGCGTGTCGAGGATCGCCTGCAACGGCCCCGCCGCCACCACGTAGCCGCCGTGCAATCCCGCGCCCGGACCGAGATCGACAATGTAGTCCGCCGCGCGAATCGTGTCTTCGTCATGCTCGACGACGATGACGGTATTCCCCAGGTCGCGCAGGCCCTTCAACGTGTCGAGCAGGCGATGGTTGTCGCGCTGATGCAAGCCGATGCTCGGTTCGTCCAGCACATACAACACCCCGACCAGTCCCGCACCCACTTGCGTCGCCAACCGAATCCGTTGCGCTTCGCCCCCCGAAAGCGTGTCGCTCTGGCGGTCCAGCGTCAGGTACGACAGCCCGACGTTCTGGAGGAACGTCAGCCGCGAACGGACTTCCTTGATGATTTCACCGGCGACGTTCTCTTCAAATTCCGACAATCCCAGCGCCGCGAGGAACCCAAGCGATTCCCCGATGCTCATCCGCGTCATGTCGATGATGGATTTGTCGCTTACCGTGACCGCCAGACTCTCGGGGCGCAATCGCGCCCCCTTGCAGTCGGGACATTGCATCCCCACCATGAATTGCTGCAGGCGTATCTTCGTGAACTCACTTTCGGTTTCCTCATGCAACCGCTCCAGGTTCGGAATCACGCCCTCGAACCTTTTCTTCATCTTGCGCCACGCCCCCTTGCGCCAGTAGGTGAATTCGACTTCTTCCTCGCCCGAACCGTACAACAATTCCTTCTGCACCTTCTCCGGCAGGTCCTTGAACGGGAGTTCCAGATCGACGCTGTAGTGCTTCGCGAGTCCGCGCAACAGCATCTTGTAATAGATCAGCAATCGCCGCCCCCCGCGACGCCACGCCGCGATCGCGCCGTCCGCCACCGATTTGTTGCGGTCCGGCACGACCAGATCGGGGTCGAAAAACAGTTTCGTGCCCAGACCATGACAGGCCCGGCACGCGCCGTCGGGAGAGTTGAACGAGAAATGCCGCGGCGTGAACTCGCCATAGCTGATGCCGCACTCGGGACAGGCGTTTTGGCTGCTGAACAGCCGTTCCGACCACGGCACCGTCACGGGAGTGGTCGGCGTCCGGTACAACACCATCAGCAACCCCGTGCCCCACTTCAACGTGGTCTCGATGGAATCCGCGAGTCGCGTTCGGGTCTTGGCCGAGGCGATGAGCCGGTCCACCACCAACTCGATAGTATGATTGCGGCGTTTGTCGAGCTTCACCGGCTCGGTCACATCGAGAATCTCGCCGTCCACGCGCGCCCGAACGAACCCCTCACGCTTGATCCGGGCGAACACATCGCGAAACTCACCTTTGCGACTGCGGACCAGCGGCGCCAGCAGCATGAGTTGCGCGCCTTCGCCCAGCCCGAGGATTTGATCGACAATCTGGCTGGTGGTTTGGGTCGTGATCGGCCGCCCGCAACGGTAACAGTGCGGCTTGCCGATGTTGGCGAAGAGCAATCGCAAGTACTCATAGATCTCGGTGATGGTGGCGATGGTCGAACGCGGATTGCCGCCGGCCAGCCGCTGCTCGATGGCGATGGCGGGCGACAGCCCTTCGATGTAATCGACGTCGGGCTTCTGCAATTGCTCCAAAAACTGCCGGGCATAGGCCGAGAGGCTTTCCACGTACTTGCGTTGGCCCTCGGCGTAGATTGTGTCAAAAGCGAGACTCGACTTGCCCGAACCACTCAGCCCTGTGACCACAATCAACTTCTCACGGGGGAGGCTCAAATGGATGTTCTTGAGGTTATGCTCCCGTGCACCAGCTATTATGATGGAGTCTTTCGACATGCCCTGACCCGCCAAATTCCGAATAATCCCAAAGTTCTCATTATAGCACCCACTTCCCGTCCTCCCAGAGAAATCCAGCCAGAATTCCTCGAAAAAACGCGCTGGCATATCACCTGCTTAGGTACAGATAGCGTGGTTTTGAGCCACACGTAGCAAACAATGAAAGCAAAGGGATAAGGGAACCATGGATGCCGCAACCACTGAATTTGAACAAGGTGTCATGAAGCAACCCGAGAAACAGTTGGAACAGACGCGCGAGCAGATGGAAGCGCTGTACCAGAACCTGCGCACGATCCGTCACGCCATCAATAACAATGTCGCCGTGATTATGGCGATGGCGGAATTGACCCAGCGCAACCCGGCCCAGTGCCAAAAGCTCACCCAGCTTTGCCTCGACAAGGCCCCGCAAATCGCCGCCTCCATTGGCGCGTTCACGGAGCTGTTTGAAGGCGCTGTCAGTTTGCAGGAAGAACTGGACAGCCGCGACGCGACCACCGCCCGCGCGTAGGCGTGGCCGTTGGCGGCAAGGAAGACGCCCGTCTTCCCCTGCGGGCGCATCCGCCTGGTCCCGTCAACGGTGCCTGGGGGCCCAGACTTGTGAGCACAGCCAAAAGCAAATCCAAGGATGTCGCGCCCGAGCAGGTTCGCTCCTGGGAACATGTGAACCGGCTCAAGGCCGAGTTCCTGGCCAACGTCAGCCACGAACTGCGCACCCCCATTCACGCGATCATCGGTTACACCGAACTCCTCCTCGACAGCGTCTACGGCACCGTCAACGACGAGCAGGAAGAAGCTGTCCGCTTCATCCGCGAAAGCGCCCAGGACCTTCTCGATCTCGTCAACAATCTCCTCGACCTTTCCCGCATCGAAAGCGGCCGCACCGACCTGATCCTCCAATCGTTTGATCTGCGCAGCCTCGTGGGCGAGTTGACCAACCAACTCAAACCGCTCGCTGACGCCCGGCGCATCGAACTGACCTCGACGGTGTTGATCGACAACGCCGTCATCCGCACCGATCGCGGCAAGCTCAAGCAAGTGCTCATCAACCTCGTGGGCAACGCGATCAAATTCACGGACCACGGCAAGGTCACGATCGCCATTTCCACCGACGCGAAGGTTCCGCCTGACGGCGCCCGCGTTTCCCCCCGATTCGCCATCAGCGTGCAGGACACCGGCATCGGCATCGCCCCCGACAAACTGGACCAGGTGTTCCAGAAGTTCTATCAGGTGGACAGTTCCACGCATCGGGCGCACGAAGGCACCGGCCTCGGCCTGTACATCACCAAGCAACTGCTCGATCTCCTCGCCGGACGCGTGGAAATCCAGAGCACGCCCGGCAAGGGTACCCTCGTCACCATTTCGCTTCCCCAGAATTTCGAGGAAATCGAAGGCATCCACCGCCTGCGCTCCCGCATCGTCGCCGCGACCACGTCGGCGGCGGACGTTGACAGCGGAAGCAAACGCCTCGTCCTCGTCGTCAGCGAACGGCCCGACATCGCCCGCATCCTCACCGACGGACTGGGTTCGCATGAGTACCAGGTCCGCACGGCTCGCGACGGCGAAGAAGCGGTGACCCTCGCCGTCACACTGCATCCGTTGGTCGTTCTACTGGATGCCCACGATTCGTCGTCCGAACTCTGGTCCGTGTTCCAGGAACTCAAGACCAAGCCCGAGACCAAAGACATCCCGATCATTTTCCTTTCCAACGACTCCGCCAACGGCGTGGGCGCGCCGCTGGCCGTAGCCTCCGCGCTGAATCCGCGCGATGTGTTGCGCAGCGTCCGCGCCGCCACCGTCACGGGCAAGAAGAACGTGCTCATCGTCGACGACGAAGAGAGTTTCCGCGAAGTTCTCAAGTGCACCCTGAGCGCGGAAGGCTACCAACTCTCCGAGGCGGCCACCGGCAAGGAAGCCATTGCGAAGCTCGAGGCGGAAAAGCCCGACCTGCTCTTGCTCGATTTGAACCTGCCCGATTCCGATGGCTGGGACGTCATCCACTACATCGCCGGGCATCCGACACTCAAGGACGTGCAGGTGCTCGTCATGTCCGGCGCGATGCTCAACGAAACCCAGTCCGCGGAAATCCAGACCCATGAGTACGGCTACATCGACAAGGGCGAGTTCAAAGTCGACCGCGTCCTGGCCACGGTCGCCGATCTGTTGGAGGTGGATTGATCATGCCCAACCTCCTGCTCGTTGAAGACAACCAGCACATTCAACGGATTTTCCACGACAAGCTCCAGCGCGAAGGCTTCACGGTCACCACGGCCGAAGACGGCGAGTTGGGTCTTCAACGCGCCACGGAGACACATCCCGACGTGATCCTGCTCGACATCATGCTGCCGAGAATGGACGGTTTTGAAGTGCTCACCCATCTCCACGACGACCCGGCGTTGAGCGTCATTCCCGTCTTCATGCTTTCCAACCGCAGCACCGGCAACGACGTCCAACACGCGATTTCCCTCGGCGCCCGCCATTTCTTCGCCAAGGGCGGGTCCACGATGCAGGACATGGTTCTCCAGATACGCACCACCTGCGGATTCAAGAAGGTTCTCGTCTCCACGAGCAATGTCATGACCGCCGCGCCCATCATGCGGGCGCTCACTCATCCACGGGTGCTCTGCTCGGTCATCACCGTGCCGGCGGAGATCCTCGGCGCCGCCGAACGCGGGGCTCCCGATGTCATCGTGCTCGACGCCCGCGCGCCCAACGCCTTCAACCTGCTCCAGCAATTCAAGACGAGTGCGGCGGTGAAAAACATCCCGCTCATCGCCATCCGGGATCCCAAACAGACCCAGCAGCGCCTCGAGGAATTCATCGACAGCGACCGCATCGCCACCGACCTCCGCCCCGTCGTCCTGAAACACCTCGGCGTCGAAGAACCCGCCACCACCCCCACCCCGGCCGCCCAACCCGTCGCCGCCGTCACCTGACGTCAGTTTGTCGCTGCATCCACTTCCAACTCGTCGAGACGTTCTTCAATCGTCACGGCGGTGGATTGGACGCGGCAGAGTTGCGCGTACAACCCGCCGGACGCCATCAATTCTTCGTGCGTGCCGCGTTCGATGATGCGGCCCGCTTTCAACACAAGAATCTGGTCGGCATTGCGCACCGTGGACAACCGATGGGCGATGACAAAGCTTGTGCGATGAGCCATCAACCGTTCCAGCGCTTCCTGGATCAGTTTCTCCGTCGCCGTGTCCACGCTCGCGGTCGCTTCATCCAGAATCAGTATCGGCGGGTCCTTCAGCAACGCCCGCGCGATGCTCACCCGCTGTTTCTCGCCCACGCTGAGTTTCACACCGCGTTCGCCGACACGCGAGTCGTACCTCTCGGGCAACGCCATGATAAAACCATGGCAGTTCGCCGCGTTCGCCGCCGCGATCATCTCCGCCTCGCTGGCGTCGAGCCGACCGTACAAAATGTTCTCGCGGATCGTGCCGTTGAACAAAAACGCTTCCTGCGACACGATGCCGATTTGACGCCGCAATGATTCCAGCGTCACGTCGCGGATATCGTGTCCGTCGATCAGGATTTGGCCGCGGGTCACGTCGTAAAACCGCGGCAGCAGGTTCACAATCGTGCTCTTGCCCGCTCCCGTCGGCCCGACCAACGCGATGGTTTCGCCCGACCGCGCGTGAATGCTGACCTCATTCAACACCGGCAAGTCCGCGCGATACTCGAACCCGACGCGCCGGTACTCCACGTCGCCGCGCACGCGTCCACTTGTGGGAGCACCTTTCGGGGCGCGATCATCATCGCCAAGCGCGACGGCTTGCGTCTTTTCGCTGATCTCCACGGGCGCGTCGAGGATGTCGAACACGCGTTCGCCCGCCGCGCGCCCCGCCTGGAACATCTGGTTCAATCCGTGCATCGCCCGCACGGGCTCGTAAAACATTCCCAGATACACGAGAAACCCGACGAACTGCCCGAGCGTCAGCCGGTCCGCGATCACCGCGCGACCGCCGAACCACAGCACGATGACGTACCCCAGCGCGCCGCAAAACGTCATCGCCGGCGAATAGACCGACCAGGCGCCCATCACTTTGAGCGTGCTGCGGCGGAGGTCGTCCGCCTTGCCCTCGAATCGCGCAAGCTCGTGCGGTTCCCGACCGAACCCCTTGATTTGCCGGATGCCTTGCAGGTTGTCATGCAGCAGCGCGTTCAGAGCCGAAGTCGCCTGTCGCACGAGCCGGTACCGTTTGTGCGCGGTGATCGTGTACAGCAACGCGCCGCCCATCAGCAACGGAATGGGTACCAGCGCCAGCGCTGCCAATTGCCGATTGAACCGAAACATCATGTAGCCCACACCGAGGATGCTCAGCACCGAGATCGTCCCCTGTTCGATGCCGTCGATCAGCACCCGCTCGACGGCGTTCACGTCGTCGCCAACGCGGGTCATCAGGTCGCCCGTGGCCCGCTGGTCGTAGTACGTGACCGCGAGCCGCTGCAGCTTGTCGTACAAATCGCGCCGCAAATCGAAACTCACCCGCTGCTCGAGACGGTTGTTGAGCTGGATGCGCAATATATTGAACAGGTCGCGCAGGAAAAACGATAGAAGCACGAGCACCGTAAACAACCCGAGCAATTCGCCCCGTTTCGCGCGCATCACCTCGTCAATGACCATCTGCGTCAATTTCGGGAACGCGATGCTGGCCGCCGTCGAAACCACCGCGCACAGGACGGTGCCCACGGCGAACCACGGATAACGGCGCACGTACGTGAAGATGCGCGAAAAAATCTCCCGCGCACCGCGCTTCCGCGCCACCATCGTCTCGTCATTGACCGTATCGTGCCGATGCATTTCATTTAGAGTAACCAACGGGACAAGTGGTTGCACGCGTATAAAAAAACTTGCCAGCGTGGCGGTTCGCGGTAGGCTTTGCGCCGCCACAGGAGAAGCCAGCACCGAAAGGAGAATCACCATGGGAATGGTCAAAGAATTCAAAGAGTTCGCCATGCGCGGCAATGTCGTCGATATGGCAGTCGGTATCATTATCGGCGGCGCGTTCGGCAAGATCGTCACCTCGATGGTCAACGACATCATCATGCCGCCCATCGGCAAGCTGATGGGTGACGTGAATTTTGCGGACAAGTATATCAACCTGGGCGGTGGCCAATACAAATCGCTGGCCGACGCCAAGGCCGCCGGCGCCGCCGTCATCGCCTACGGCTCGTTCATCAACGTGGTCATCGACTTTATCATCGTCGCGTTTTGCATTTTCCTGATTATCAAGGCGATGAACACCATGAAACACCGGCTGGAACACGCGCCCGCTGCGGCTGCCGAGCCCACGACCAAGGAATGTCCCCGCTGCTTCTCGACAATCCCGATCAAGGCCACCCGCTGCCCCCATTGCACCTCGGACGTGAAGTGAGCCGACGGGATTCGCCAGCATAGCCGCGATATGACAAACTGAGTTTGTGCTGATAGCAGTGTTAGGCCTTATGCGACGCATCATTACATGGCAAGTAGTCGGCAGCATTCTCACAATATCTTTCATAGGGCTTTTCGCTTGCCGTCTCGTCGATCAGTTCTTTTACGGAGGCAAGTACGCCTTCGGCAAAACACCGGTAGGCAGCTTTGTGACGATTCTCTTTGCGATTGCTTGGTGTGTGGGGCTGGTTGTGCTCGTTCCTCTTAGCGATATATCAACGGAACATCCCCGCTTTTTCCGAGGCAGCAATAGCTGTCAGTGACACATATCAGTGGTTGGGCGAACGGACAGAGGACCCGGAGTTTCAACGCCTACTGGTGATGCGTCGCCTCCTCAAGGAAATCGCCGGCGGCGGCGCCGTCAAGGGCGACACGACGACGCTGGAAGATTTCAGCGTGATTGCGAAGCTGCGGGTGGATGAGGAGTAGTTCGTGGACCGCGCTCTGAAGCCGGTCGTTGTCAGGCGCAACCGGGTTTGTTATGTTTCTGGGCAATGAATCTGCACCTCGAGGAAACGATCCGTCGCAACCTGCGCAAGAGTCCCGAAGAGCGCGTCGAGACGCTTATGGCCGCCTTGCGCGAAGTGGAAGCACGCGGCCAGTGGCCGACCGTTGACCGCAAAGCCAAGGAGCAACGCCTATTGTGTTCGATCCGCGCAAAATCATCGACGCGCTGAATCGGCACGAGGTTGAGTACGTTGTCATCGGGGGGTTTGCCGCAACGCTTCACGGTTGTCCCGAGCAGACTTTCGACCTCGATATCGTCTACCGTGACACGACCGCAAATCGCGCCCGACTTCTCAATGCGCTATTGGAGATCGACGCCCGATGGGATCAGCCTCTTACTGACGCAATTCTGCAGCGGCAGGTCGTGTTCGCCCTCAATACCAAATGGGGCGACCTCGACGTTCTCAGTGACATGGTGGGATTGAGCGGGTTCGACGAGGCCCAAGCCCATGCGCAGAGCATGATAGTCAATGGCCTGCGCATCCCGCTGCTCGACTTGCCAACCCTGATCAAGACGAAGGAAGCCGCAGCCGACCCCAACCCGCGCAAACAGGCCGCCCTGCAATACCTCAAGGTGCTCCAGCAACAACAATGAAGGCACGAATTGCCGGTGGCGGCGCCGTCAAAGGCGACACCACGACGCTGGAAGATTTCAGCGTGATTGCGAAGCTGCGGGTGGATGAGGAGTGATAGATCACGACGCCAAGCGGGCCGCTTGGCCTACAAACGAAATGCGCGCGAAGTTGAATTGTAGGACAGGCGGCCCGCCTGTCGCCGTATAATTAATTCCCTATGCCGCACCTTTCACGAATTCCCGTCTGGTTGCCGCAAGATAAAGCCGTTGTCTACTTCCTCACGATCTGCGTCCAGAACCGCCAACCTGTTTTGGCAAATCCATCAGCGATCACCGCACTCAAAGCCGCTATCCATGGCATCAAACGTTGGCACGTGATTGCGGCTGTACTAATGCCCGATCATCTCCACACCCTTGTCTCTCCCCTCGACCGCGAAGCACCGGTGGGCGAATTCGTCGCTTTGCTAAAGCGCAAGATGCGAAAAGAACTGGGCGCAAAATGGAACTGGCAATCCAGCTCCTTCGATCACCTGCTGCGCTCTGACGAATCCACGCAGCAGAAGTGGGATTACATGCGCGAGAATCCTGTGCGCGGCGGATTGGTGAAGCGCTGGGAAGATTGGCCTTACGCGATTGGATTCACACCCCCGAACCCGCCAAGCGGGCCGCTTGGCCTACAATAGAACTCTGTATCCAACCCGATTTGTATGGCAACCGGGCCGGTTGCCGCCGTGATTATATCCGTTTGTAGGACAGGCGGCTCGCCTGCTCTCGCACTTTCGACTTCTATAACAAGAGTTTGCAGTATTAGAACTGCGTTATGCCAACTCAACCAATCAAGCGGTCATCGGGCAGTATCACTCATCCAATTACGGGTGAAAAGTCTCCCTTCAAGATCAAGGGCCAAATCAGAAGGCACCAAACAGGGTTGCCGAAGAAGCTAATAGTCCTCCAAAAGCTGCAGTTCAATAACGACGGGCGAGTGGAGTTGCGTCTGGCTTATTACGTCAAGGGCAAGAAGCCACGTATGCGCAACAAGTGGGTTTGGGGACAATATGCGCCGTTGATGCCCGCGAGAGACTTCAGGGCAATTGTTAGACGAGCAGAACGTCAAGGATGGATCTGAAGGATCCAAGCATTCTTTTCGGCCAGTCGCGAGCTTGAGCATTAGTCCTATCTCTCGCCTGCCGCAATATTGCCCGACTCGTCGCACGGCGCTGTATGCGCGCCCCGAAATCCGCATTAAACTCCCTACTTCCCCTTCGCCCGTTCGTACTGCTGGGGCCACTTGATGTCGTGGCTGAGTTCGGCGGCGGCGTGGAGGGGGAAATACGGGTCGCGCAGGAATTCACGCGCCATGAAAACCAGGTCCGCTTGTCCGTCACGGATGGCTTGCTCGGCTTGGGTGGCGGTGGTGATGAAACCGACCGCACCGGTGGCGATGCCGGCATCGCGACGGATTCTCTCGGCGAACGGGATTTGGTAGCCGGGCGCGGCGGGGACTTTGGCGTCGGGAGCCAGGCCACCGGAAGAACAGTCAATCAAGTCCACCCCCATCCCCTTCAACATCTTCGCCAATTCAACCGACTGCTCGACGGTCCAGCCTTCCGGTTCCTTCCAATCGGTGACGGAAAAGCGCACGAAGAGCGGTTTATCCTCCGGCCACACTTTCCGGGTCGCGCCGACAACTTCCCGCACGAGCCGGGTGCGATAGTTGAACGATCCGCCGTACGCATCCTTGCGCCGGTTCGAAATCGGGGAGAGAAATTCGTCGAGCAAATAACCATGCGCGGCGTGCACTTCGATGACCTCGAACCCGGCCGCCAACGCGCGCGCGGCGGCCTCCTGAAACTTTCGCACAATCCGCTGGATGCCTTCGATGGTGAGTTCCGCAGGCGCGGGATCGCCGGGATTGAAAGGAACCGGGCTCGGTGCGAGAGGTATCCAGCCGCCACTTTCCTTCGGGACCATCCCCTCCTTCCCTGTTTGCGGCGAATACGTGCTGGCCTTGCGGCCCGCGTGCGCCAATTGGATGCCCGGCGCGCCGCCTTGCGATTTGATGAAAGCCGTGACGCGTTTCAGGGACTCGATGTGTTCGTCCTTCCACAGCCCGAGGTCTTCCGGCGAAATGCGCCCTTCGGGTTCCACGGCGGTCGCCTCGGTGAACACCAGCGCCGCCCCGCCGCACGCGCGGCTGCCCAGATGCACGAGATGCCAGTCATTGGCAAACCCGTCCCGGCTGGAATACATGCACATCGGCGACACCGTGATGCGATTCTTCAGGGTCAGGCCGCGCAGTTTCAAGGTCTCAAACAAATGAGGCATAATGCCGCACTGTATGGCGCATCCACGCGCCCGCAAGCAAAAACTTTGGCCATCGGGGACGCGGCGCGCTATAAACAGGCCCGTGGATCGCCCCCGCAACGATTTCCCCATACCTACCCGCGTTCGCTACGGCGTGCTGCGGTTCACGCTTTTGCTGACGGCGATTGCGTATCTCGACCGCGTCTGTATCTCCACCGCCGCGCCCGCACACCATAATTCACACTAAACTCCCTGCTTCCCCTTGGCCCGCTCGTATTGCTTGGGCCAGGCGATGTCGTGATGGAGTTCGGCGGCGGCGGGTGGCGTTTGCGCATTGTAGAAACCCACCGCTACCCCCGCCTGCGGCGGGTAAACCCTCCTGAGGCGGGAAACCCTCCTGCGGCGGGGAAATCGCGGTAATTGCCGCGGGAGTACGGCGTGCGGCGTGTCGTCAGACTCCGCTATCGAAAAGCGATATTATTGCTGGACACGTGGGTGCGGCGGTGGTATAGAACCGCTGGTTCTTTGAAAAAGGACGGTCTGGGGCTGAGCGGCCGAGACGGCTCGGTACACGACACGCGAGCAGGCCGCTACTACACTGCGGTGCGGGCACCAGAAGCTACAGGGCGGTGCCGTGAGCCATCGCGCCCTACCTGAAGAGGCGTTGGCAGGGGTACTCTTTATAGAGAAGAGTGTTTTTACCAAACGAACCCAACTGAAAAATACGCATCTACCTGTACATGAAATTGTTAGGAAAAATACGAGTTGGGTTCGTTATACAAAAAACACCCCAAAAATGGGGGAAAAAGTACCAAAATACCGGTCCGGGAGGGTGGTTTTAGGCACGAACGAAGCCAAAAGAAGACAGGAGTCAGAATTCAGGAGACAGAAGACAAGAGACAGCTCCGAAAAGGATTCGGGGGTGGCGTGGAGGGGGAAATACAGATCGCGCGGGCTGCTACGTGCTGTCCGTCGTCGATTCGACGGAACCGCTTTCTGAATCCTGATTCGGAGCGCTTCCTTGTTGTGCTTCCGCTCCGACGACTAGCGTTGCGCCCTATCGGGTCGAAACACTATCCCCTCGACACCCCTCGCCGATGCCACACTAATCGCCCGAACAAAAGCAAGCTCAACCCCACGAGACCAAGCGTGCCCGGCTCGGGAACAGGAATCATCTCCTGGGTAATGGTGTACGCCGGAGAGCCGGAAAAATGCACCGAGTAACCAAAGTCTATCGTACCGCCGTTCGGAATCGGCCCCCCCGTGTCATAGACGACTGTCGCAAGGAAATTGCTGGTGGTGTTGATGGCGGCTGGGTCGTAGCTGATGACGTGCCAATCGAGGGGTAAGCCCACGGTGACATTGGTGAGCGAGAAGGGAACGGCCATGGTCAGGTTCACGGTAAACTCGGTCCAAGCGAAGTCCGTCTCGTTGTCAATCGAGTTGTTGACATTGAGCGTCGGATCATCCGGGCTATCCGTGAGAACATTCAGTATCAGGTGCCCTGGTGCCGAGTGCTGATCGCCGTATATATCAACAGGCACCACATTGGCGTTCGTCGACAAACTCCAAGGAGTACAGACGAACGCGCCATCATGATCGCTGTCGTAGCACACATTGGTGATGTTTGCGCGGCTGGTGGAACAAAAAAAGAGTACCGCGAGGACGACCAGAACGGCACTTTGCTTTTTCATACAAAAATCCCCCATCTTCCCTTAACGGCGAGCACCGCAACCAGGATGCTCTCAATGCGTTACTTGTACCACAGCACTCCCAATCCGGCAAGCATTTTCTGCCCATGTCCGGCCCGACACATAGCCTCGCCTGTCATGATTCAGCTTGCTCTCTCCGCCGCCAATCTGTTAGCAACCTCGACAACACATCAGCGGAGGCCAAAACCATGCAACGGCGTCTCATTTGGACGATACTGGTCTTTCTCATGTTCGTCGATCCGCTGCGCGCGTTAACGCTCAGTGAACGCCGCGAGTATCTCGACAAATTGCTCCAGACCCTGCCCGACACCCCGTCCTGGCAGAAATGGCTGCAAACCTCGGGCGAGTTGCCGCCCGATTTCGACGCGCTGCCACGCGACAATTCGCTGCCCGACCCGCTGCATTTCCTCGACGGCCGCCCCGTCCGCACGCCCGAGGAGTGGCTCGCGCGCCGCGCCGAGATCAAACAGCTTTTCGAAAAATACGTTTTCGGCACGTTCCCGCCGCACCCCAAGCTCTCCCGCGTGACGGTTCTTGATGAAGCGCGCGGCGAAGATTGCATCATTCGGCACGTTCGTCTGGAGTTCGGTCCGGAAAACCGTGGCACGTTGCGCGTGGAGTTGTTCATTCCCGACGGCCGAGGACCGTTTCCCGTGTTGTTCGGCCCGGCGTGGATCCGCGACTGGGCGCGACTGGCGGTGCGACGCGGCTACTTGTGCGCCATGTATGCGGGCAGCGATTCGCAGGACGACGCCGACGCGCTCGCCGCGCTCTACCCGCAATACGACTTTGCCCTGCTCCCGCGCCGCGCGTGGGCCGGCACGCTCACCTTGGACTATCTCAAGCTCGTACCGGAAGCGAACATGGAACATGTCGGCTTGGCCGGCCATTCGCGCGACGGCAAACAGGCGTTGATCGAAGCCGGCCTCGACGAACGCATCACCGCCGTCGCCGCCATGAGCACCGGCGTCGGCGGCACGCTGCCCTATCGGCTCTCCGGCGAACGCGCCATGGGCGAAGGCGTGGAAGCGACCACCCGCCGGTTCCCGACGTGGTTTCATCCGCGTCTGCGCTTTTTCGTCGGGCGCGAGGACCGCTTGCCCGTCGACGGCAACCTGCTCGTCGCGCTCGCCGCCCCGCGAGCGTGCCTCATTTCGTTTGGGGTCCATGATTCCGTGTCCGACCCGTGGTCGGACGAGCAATCCTACCTGTCCGCGTTGAAGGTGTATCGTTTCCTCGGCCAGCCGGAGAATCTGGGCCTGCAATGGCGGTACGGCCTGCACGCGGTGTCCACGGAAGATGCCGAGCGCATGCTCGATTGGTTCGACATCCAGTTCGGTCGCTTGGACCACACCTGGCAATCCGATCTGCTTTTCAACTACGATTTCGAGGCGTGGCGCACCCGTAGCGGCGAATCGGTCAATCTCACCAACTATCCCGCGCACGGTTCGGAAGATATTCTCAAGCCGACCGGCAGCGCGATCACCACGCCGGGTCAATGGGAAAGAAAAGCTGCCATCGTCCGCCAATCGGTCGAGTGGATGCTGGGCAAGCGACCGCCGCGGACGCCGAGTCAGCCAATGGACGTGAAAATTTCAGCGGGCGCGGGAACCAACAACCCGCCTGCGCCGTCCATGCTCGACGATTTGCCGGGCATTGCGATGCGCGCGGGCGAACACGCCGGGTGGCGCAAACCCGAAAGCGATCTTGTGGCGATGCGGCGCGGCATCCGCTTCGGCGACGGCGCCACGGGCGATTTGTACTGGCCCAAGGCCACCCCGCCCGATGCAAAATTGCCGGTTGTGATCTGGCTTCATGGGTACAACTATCCCATGGGCTACGAATGGGAGTATCACTGGGACCTCAGTCCGATTCTGGCGCTCGTGAAAGCGGGCTACGCCGTCTTCGCGTTCGACCAGACCGGCTTCGGCCGGCGCATCTTCGAGGCGCAACAGTTCTACGAGCGCTTCCCCCGCTGGTCCCAGTTCGGCCGGATGGTCGAGGACACGCGCGCGGCGATGGACGCGCTGGAACACGTGAGCCTTGTCGATCCACAGCGCATCTATCTGTTCGGTTACTCGATCGGCGCCACCGTGGGCATTTACACCGCCGCGCTCGATGCGCGGGTGCAAGGACTCGTGGCCATTTGCGGCTTCACGCCGATGCGCTCCGACGCGGCCGAACGCGGGGCGGGCGGCGTGGCCCGTTACAGCCATGAACACGGGCTCATTCCGCGCCTTGGTTTTTTCGTGGGCCATGAAGCGCAGATTCCCTACGATTTCGACGAATTGCTGGGCGCCATCGCGCCGCGTCCCATCCTCGTGATGCAGCCGCAACTGGATCGTGACGCCCATATCGCCGACGTGCGCGCCGCCATCGCGCAGGCCACCAAGGTCTACGGGCTGTATGGCGCGACCGACAAACTTGCGCTGTACGAACCGTGGGATTACAACCGTCTGCCCGAGGCGTCCCAGGATTGGGTCGTGAAGTGGATGACCGAGAACCTTCGCCCCAAGGTAAATCCATGAGAATTTTGCTTCTTTGCTTCTTCGCGGTGCTCGCCCCGGTCGCGCGGGCGGAAACCAATGGCATCTTCGACGTGCGCGCCTTCGGCGCCACCGGCGACGGCAAGACCAAGGACACCGCTGCGTTCCAGAAAGCGCTCGACGCGTGCGCCGCCGCGAACGGAGGCACCGTCACCGTCACATCGGGTGTTTACCTTGTCGGGAGCATCGTCATCGGCTCGAACACGACGCTGCAACTCGACGGTCGCGCCAGTCTCCTCGGCAGCCCCGACATCGAGGATTACCCGCTCGTGCGCGTGCGTTGGGAGGGCGAGTATGCCCAGGGCCACCGCGCGCTCATCGCCGCCGAAAAGGCCGACCACATCGCCATCAAGGGACGCGGTACCATCTACGGGCCGCCGATCACCGTGAGCCGACTGCGCAATCCGCGCGGCCCGGCCCTCATCGAATTGGCCGAGTGCAACAACGTCACGCTGGAGGGATTCACGACGCAATACCAGCAACTCTGGTCCATCCATCCCGTCCTGTGCCAAAAACTCGTTGCGAGCAATCTCACCATCCGCTCCGTCAGTTTCAACGGCGACGGGATCGACATGGACTCCTGCCAAGGCGTGCTCATCGACCATTGCAGCATCGATACGGGCGACGACGCCATCGCCCTGAAATCCGGCCGGGGCTCGGCGGCCGTCCATCTCGCCCGCCCCACGCAGGACGTCGTCATCAAGGATTGCTCGCTCGTCAGCAGCATCTTCGCCGGACTGGCCATCGGCTCGGAATTGTCCGGCGGGATCCGCAACATCCGCGTTGAGAATTGTTTCATCAAGGGCCGTCAAAACGGCATTTCGTTCAAGAGCCGCGACGGTCGAGGCGGTTTCATCGAGAATTTTACCGGCGAAAACCTGCTGATCGATCACTCACCCACGTTTATCGATATCAACCTGCTCAACAAAGGCATCCAGGCGAGCGACCCGGTCACGAATGCGGCCGACAAATGGACCCGGATGCACGATGTCAGCTTCCACAACATCCGTGTCATTAACGTTACCGATCTCGTCCGCGGGAAAAATGTCCCGCCCGAACGCCCCGTCGATGGCCTGACGCTCATCGACATCAGGGGCACTTGCACCCACGGGCTCGCGCTCGCCAACATGCTCAACGTCGTGCTTTCCGGAATCAGCGTCACCGGTTACGAAGGCCCCCTCGTTACCCACACCAACGTCCACGGCACCGGCCTCGAAGAGAGGTAGTACGCCCCAACTGTCCGCGCCCCGACAAACAATTTGCCTCCGTTTGCGTCGTCTGGTATCTTGACCGCATTCCAACTGCGGAGGGATGGCCGAGTGGTTGAAGGCGGCGGTTTGCCAAAGCACGCCGCGGAAACTCGCAGAAGTGTCGGAAATGCCTATGAAATAAGGGCGAAACGCACTTCGCAACACTCTCATCATTTTTGCCAATTCGCGCACGGAAACGCACCCTGTAGAAGGTTTTTTGCCACGAATTTGCCACAGGTCAAACCGCTGCCCCCCCTTTTTTCACAGCTAGGGAGATCGTGCCTCTGGCGGCTTCTGGCGAAGTGTGGCGGGCATCGTAGCGGCTCATGCCCGATTGCATTCCCCGTTTACGCACTCTTGCCCGCTGTCCAAAGTCTTTTTCTATCAACCGGCACCGATTACCGTATGCGTCGGTTGTCTGCGAAAGAGTAGAAGTAGATGAGGAACTTCTGCTGAGGGTGTGGGCTGTAGAGGCCCACAATTCTAGGTGGGGGTGGGGCCTGCAAATCGTTCAGTGCGCGGAGGCAAGCTAAATTTCCCATTCTTGAGTTGACGGTTGATCATCTCTCCGGGAACTTTGAGTTGGTCATGGCTGGCAACATCGCTTAGTCTTGTTGCTTTGTGAAAGCGCGGAAGTTCATCCCGTTGTTGGTGGTGGCCGCGGGGCTGCTGGCGTATCACAACAGTTTTACGGGTCCATTCATCTTTGATGACGTGCCGTCGATCCCGGAGAACCCGACCATCCGTCATCTCTGGCCGATCTGGGATGCGCTGGCGCCGCCGCACAAAGGCGGCATCACAGTTGAAGGGCGGCCGGTCATCAACCTTTCCCTGGCCATCAACTACGCCCTTGGCGGCACGGAGGTGTGGGGATACCACGCCCTGAACCTGACCATTCACATTCTTGCGGGGTTGACCCTGTTGGGCATCGTGCGGCGGACTCTCCTGCAGCCGAGACTCCGCGAGCGCTTCGGCGCTGTAGCCAATGAATTGGCCTTGGCCGTGGCGGTGATCTGGACGGTTCATCCTCTGCAGACCGAGTCGGTGACCTATATCGTCCAACGGGCCGAGTCGTTGATGGGACTGTTCTACCTTCTGACGCTGTATTGTTTCATCCGCGCCGCTGAGTCGCCCCGGCCCCGCGTGTGGTACGGCCTGTGCGTGAGCGCCTGCGCGTTGGGGATGGCCAGCAAAGAGGTGATGGCTTCCGCCCCGTTGCTGGTGATGCTCTATGACCGTACTTTTATTTCGGGATCATTCCCGGAGGCGTGGCGACGACGCTGGCCACTGTATCTGGCGTTGGCCAGCACGTGGATTCTGCTGGGCTGCTTGATGGTTTTCACCGGAAGTTTCAGCGACGCTCTGGTGAATGCACGATCCGAGTGTATCGCTCGGTGGCCGTACCTACTGACCGAGCCCGGGGTGATCCTCCATTACCTGCGACTGGCCGCGTGGCCGGACCCGCTGTGTTTTGACTACTTTGGGTGGCCCCTCTCGGGGAGCTGGGCGAGTATTCTGCTGCCAACGTTGGTGATTGCGATCCTATTGGTCGCCACAGGTTGGGCATGGAAGACAACCTCCGCTTGGGGATTTGTGGGCGCATGGTTTTTTCTCATCCTGGCGCCGAGTTCGAGTTTCATCCCGACTGACAGCCCGGCGTTTGAACATCGCATGTACCTGCCGTTGGCGGCGGTGGTCGTGCTGGTGGTGATGGGGATTTATGCCTTGGCCGGGCGGCGAACTGTCACCGTGGTGGCGGTACTGGCGGTCGGACTGGGGGTGCTCACCGTGCAGCGCAATCAGGACTACCGCAGCGAGATTGCCATCTGGGGCGATACCGTGGCGAAGTGGCCGCAGAACGCGCGCGCGCACAACAATCTGGGGAACGCCTTGAAGCAAGCGGGCAAGATTGAGGAAGCCATCGCACACTACGAGCAGGCCCTGCGAATCAAGCCGGATTACGCCGAGGCGCCCTACAATCTCGGGATAGCTTTGGGGCAAGTGGGCAAGAATGAGGAAGCCATCGCACACTACGAGCAGGCCCTGCGGATCAAACCGGATTACGCCGGGGCGCACAACAACCTTGGGAACGCCTTGAAGCAAGCGGGCAAGATTGAGGAAGCCATCGCACATTACGAGCAGGCCCTGCGGATCAAGCCGGATTTCGCCGAGGTGCACTACAATCTCGGGATGGCTTTGGGGCAAGTGGGCAAGAATGAGGAAGCCATCGCACACGACGAGCAGGCCCTGCGAATCAAGCCGGATTACGCCGAGGCGCACTGCAGCTTGGGGAATGC
>Ga0187861_10001702_pt1 | contig 22039 bp, 14 predicted proteins | sample June2016WEW_10_1_3_FD_132986 | JGI IMG/M metagenome (GOLD analysis project Ga0187861, IMG submission 132986) | Peatland microbial communities from SPRUCE experiment site at the Marcell Experimental Forest, Minnesota, USA - June2016WEW_10_100 | ecosystem: Environmental > Terrestrial > Soil >...
GTGCTCGGCCGGCCGATGCCGAGTTCCTCCAGCGCCTTCACCAGCGTCGCTTCGCTATACCGCGGCGGCGGCTCCGTGAAGTGCTGTTCGGGGTGGAGCTTGACCAGATGCAGCCGCTCCCTCTCGCTCAACGGCGGCAGCTTCTTGTTCTCCTCCTCTTCCGATGGTTTCTCGGGTTCCGCCTTCTTCTCGGCTTCCTCCTCGACACCGTAAATCTTCAGCCATCCCGCAAACACAACCTCCGTCGCCGTCGCGCGAAACAGGAAGAACTTCGGGTCCCGGCGCGCGTCGATATCGACGCTCGTCACCTTCATTTCCGCCGGCGTCATCTGGCTGGCAACAAACCGCTCCCAAATCAGTTTGTAGAGGCGGTACTGGTCGTGATCGAGGTACGCCCGCAGGCTCTCGGGTGTCCGGCGCACGGACGACGGGCGGACGGCTTCATGCGCGCCTTGCGAGTCCTTCTTCGATCTATAGGCGTTCGGCGTCTCCGGGGCGTAATCGGGGCCGATGGTATCGCGGATGAACGCCAGGGCCTCGGCCTGCGCTTCCTTGGAAATGTTGAACGAGTCGGTACGCATGTAGGTGATCAAACCCACCGAGCCTTCTTCGCTAACCTCCATGCCTTCGTACAATTGTTGCGCCACCATCATCGTCTTCGACGTGCCCATTCCCAGAGCCTTCGACGCGGATTGCTGCAGCGTGCTCGTCGTGAATGGCGGCGGCGCGCTGCGCTTCTTCGGCTTGATGTCGATCTTGACGACCTTATACTCGCACTGCTGGAGGTCAGACAGGATCGAGTCCGCCTGGTTCTTGCTCCCGATGATCAGTACATCGGCTTTGGCTTCGCCATTGGGCGACCGGACCTTTTTCTCCCCCACCTGGACGAGTCGCGCGAGAAAATGGTCTTTCGGATCCACCAGCTTGCGCAGTTCCGCCTCGACCGACCAATACTCCTGGGCCCTGAACGCACGAATCTCGCGCTCGCGTTCGACCACGAGCCGCACCGCGACCGATTGCACGCGCCCGGCGCTCAACCCGCGCGCAACACGCTTGTTGAGCAGCGGGGAAATCTTGTAGCCCACGATGCGGTCGAGAATTCGCCGCGCCTGTTGCGAATCGACGAGCTTCATGTCCACGTGGCCGGGGCGATCGAAGGCCGCGCGCACGGCGTTCTTGGTGATTTCATTGAACTGCACGCGGAAAAACTCAGGGCCGTTCTTCTTGCCCTTCAGAATCTCCCGCAAATGCCACGCAATCGCCTCGCCTTCGCGGTCAGGGTCGGTCGCCAGGTAAACCTGCTCGGCGCCCTCGGCGGTCTTCTGCAGTTCCGCAACGAGCGTCTTCCGTTTCGTGGAGATCTGGTATGTGGGCTTGAAATTCTTTTCGATCTCGACGCCAAACTTGCGCTCGGGCAGGTCCCGGACATGGCCCATCGAGGCCTTCACGCTGAAGTCCGATCCCAGATACTTGTTGATCGTCTTCGCTTTCGCGGGTGACTCGACGATGACCAGTTTTTTCGCCATGTTTCTTCGTCTATTGCCCAAATGCTTTGTTGCGCACGTACTGCTTGCCCGGCAACTGCCGCACAAGCCGCTTCATCTCCAGCGATAACAAGGTTGCGGAAACACACGCCGTTGTCAAACCGCTGGCGCGAATAATGTCGTCAATGGCCGTTTCCTCCTGGCCAAGCTCCGCCATCACTTTTTCCTCCATCTCGTTCAGCTTCAAAGCAGGTTTGGTTCCGCTGTCCCCCGAGCCGTCTTCCGCCCGTCCCGCCGCCTTTTTGGGCAACAGATATTCAAATTCGCTGAGAATGTCCTCCGCATCCTCGGTCAATTTTGCACCGTCCTTGATCAATTTGTGCGTTCCCCTGGACAGAATTGAATCCGCCCGGCCCGGCACCGCAAACACCTGCCGCCCCTGCTCCGCCGCCTGGTTGGCCGTGATCAGCGCCCCGCTCTTCAGGTTCGCCTCGACCACCACCGTGCCCAGCGACCAACCACTGATGATGCGGTTTCGCATCGGAAAGTTTTGGCGGTCGGGCTTCACGCCGAACGGAAACTCCGTCACCACCGCCCCGCCCTTCTCCACGATTTCGTCCGCCAGCTTCTGGTTCTCGGCGGGATAGATGGTATCGATTCCACAGCCAATCACCGCCACCGTCCGGCCCTTCGCCTGCAACGCGCCGTGATGCGCCGCCGTGTCGATTCCGCGCGCCATCCCGCTCACCACCGGCACGCCCACCCGTGCCAACTGAAACGCCAGTTTCCGCGCCATTTCCTGCCCGTACAACGTCGTCCGCCGCGAACCGACAATCGCGATCGCCAGCGCATCGCGGTCCGAGAGCGTCCCCTTCACATATAAGACGACCGGCGGGTCATAAACTTCCCGCAAATTCTTCGGATACTCCGCCTCATCGCGGGCCACAACTCGCACCCCTGCCTTCTCGATCCGCTGTAACTCCGCATCCAGGTCAACCTGATCGGGCCAGCCCGTGATGCTTCGCGCCACCTCCTCGCCCACGCCTTCCACCTGCATCAACTCCCCCCTCGACGCCGCCAGAATCGCCTGCGGCTCGCCAAACCGGTCCAGCAACGCGCGGACGCGAATCGGCCCCACGCCGTCGATCATGTTGAGTGCGATGTACGCTTCGCGCGAAGTCATGCGCGCTTTCACCCCGGTGAAATTGTGGCTCGTCTACGCGGCGGCTTTCTTTGCCCGCCGCTTCCACCCGAATTCCATCTGCGGCTCTTTCAGCAACCCATAGTTCTTCAGCAACCGCAGCACCTGCAGCAAATCCGACTTCTGATAGTTCCGGTTCGTCGCCACGCTCGCGATCAACTCCTGTAGAATCGAGCGGAACGAAATCACGCCATCGACGCCCTTCGACCGCAACAACTCGATGCTGCGCTGCCGCGTCTTCGTATCGCGCGGCAGTCCGGGCACCACGAGGATCTTCACCAATCCTTCGCCGCCCACCAACCGCTGCGCCTCCTCGACGGCCCGTTTCTCCACGAATCGAAAAATCTTCGGCTGGTGCGCCAGCACGCCCGGCGCAAAGATCTCCGTGTGCCAGCCCTTCACTGCGACGATCGCCCGCGACACCTGCGACAACATCTTCGACGTGATTTCAAATTCCGCCGGCGCAACCCCGGCCGGCGCGCCGGGATTCAACACGATCAAATCCACTTCCTCGTCACCGGTCTTCTGCCGCGCCTGCACGATGTATTTGCGCCGCTGACACACCAGGAATCCGTGCAGCTCGAAATACTCGCGGACGATCCCCTCGTCAACGGCAGACATTCACAGCCTCCTCGAGGTCCGCGTCCGTGACCGCGTCCGAAATGATGGCGTCGCCGATCCGCTTCAACAACGCAAACCGCAGTTTGCCGTTGGCCGCCTTTTTGTCGAGTCGCGCCGCTTCCAACAACTCTCTCAGTTTGAAGGCCTTGCCCAGCTTCGTCGGCAAACCGCTGGCGGCAATCAGGTTCGGCAATCGTTTCGCATCCGCTTCACTCAACCCGGCGCGCTTGACCGACAACCGCGCGCCGCAGCACATGCCCATCGCAATCGCTTCCCCGTGCAACAAGCCGACGTACTCGGAAAGCGCTTCCATCGCGTGTCCGAGTGTGTGCCCGAAATTCAGGATCGCGCGAAGCCCCGACTCGCGTTCGTCCGCGCTGACAATCTCCGCCTTGATCTCGCAGCACCGCCGCACCACGTGGGTGACTGCCGCGGCATCGAGCGCCAGCGCTTGCCGGTACTCGCGCTCCAGCCACGCAAAAAACTTCGCGTCGCGAATCACACCGTGTTTGATCACTTCCGCGAAGCCGGAACGCAGTTCGCGCGCGGGCAACGTCTGGAGCGTGTCCGTGTCCGCCAGCACCAGCCGCGGTTGATAGAACGCGCCGACAAGGTTCTTGCCCTGCGGCAGATTCACGCCCACTTTCCCGCCGACCGAGCTGTCCACTTGCGCCAGCAGGCTCGTCGGAATCTGCACCAGCGCGATGCCACGCAAATAACAGGCGGCCACATAGCCGGCCACGTCGCCGACCACGCCGCCACCCAGCGCGATCAGGAAGGAATGACGATCTAGCCCAACCGACGGCAGCTTCTCGAAAAGCCGATTGGCCTGCCGCAACGATTTCGACGCCTCACCCGCCGGCACGGTCAACACCTTCGCCGTGATTCCGTCCTTGTCGAGCGCCTTGCACAACGCTCCCGCGTAGCGCGACTCCACGTTCGTGTCGGTGATGATCACGCCGCGCTTGCCCAGCTTGAGCGGACGCAAATACTCCGCCGTCTGCGACAGCAGTCCTCTGCCAATTACGATGTCATAGCTGCGCTCGCCCAATTCGACACGGACGCGCTGGGGAGCGCCTGTAGTCCTGGAATCCATGAAGTAGCGGGATTACAACCCGCCGCACCGAGCCTTGTCAATCTTGAATCGATTCCGCCTTGAGGCGCACAATGCGCTGCGTCCGCTCCGTCACCTTGAATGGCTCCGCAATCCGGTGGCCAACCACCCACGCGATGCGCCCGTCCGTGGTGCACAAAAGCGGCACGCGACTACGCCGACGACGCGGCACTTTCTCATCCACAAAAAAATCCTGCAGCTTCTTCGTCTCGCTCATCCCCAGCGGCTGAAACCGATCGCCAGCCTCCCACGTGCGAACGAACAGGCTGTCACCGAGCGCGTCCGCGTCCAGCCGCTCACCTTCTTCGCCCACGACGAATCTCACTCCCAGTTCGCCGACGATTGTCTCCCCAGCCAGGCTGACCACCCAGCGACCGCGGACAGGTTCAATGTCCTTCCGCGGCGCCTTCTGCAACCATTCATACTCGCGGTACACGACCAGGCCACCCGGCAAATCAATCTCCGCGCTGGGCGAATCGTTTTGCGCCGCGCGCCGAATCGCTTCGATTTGCTCAAAGGTGAAACCCGGTCCCGGCTCGGACTCGCCGCCGAGCCAAAACCGCAACACCCGACGCTGGATGGCGGTCGGACAATTCGCCAACGCCGTCACGTTCACGGCGTCCTCCTGGCACACCGCCATGTAGAATCGCTGGGCGACGTGCTGCAACAGATAAAAATCCTCGTCGCGCAGGATTTCCGCCGTGTTCAGCAGGACGTCGCGGATGGCCGGGTTGTATTCGCGCTCCAACAAGGGCAGCAATTCGTGCCGGACGCGATTGCGTGTAAACCGCGCGTCGGCATTGGATGCATCCTCACGATACGCCAGCTTCTCGGCCGCCAGGTATTCCAGAATCTCGACACGCCGCACTTTCAAGAGAGGCCGAATCACGCGCAACGTGCCCAGTTGGCGTTCGGGCCAGATGCCCACCAAACCCGGCACGCCCGCGCCGCGCAGCAGCCGCAGCAGGAACGTTTCGACCTGATCGTCCGCCGTGTGCGCGAGCGCAATCTTTTTGATACCCGTCCGCTCGGCCACGCGCGCGAAAAACTCGTGTCGCGCCCGGCGGGCGCTGTCCTCATCGCCGGCAACCTTGCCTGACTCGATCGTGCACGGCAGGTCGTACCGCGCCGCAAGCTGACGCACGAATTCAGCGTCGGCATCGCTCTCCGCCCCGCGAAGCTGGTGGTTGAGATGAACGATGTGCGGATGCCAACCGGATTTGACGAGGGCATCGAGAAGCGCGACGGAATCCGGCCCGCCCGACACGCCGGCGAGGAGTGGCTCGCCCGGCTCGAGCATCTTCGCCAGAGCAGTCTGAGCTTTCGAGAGCATGACCTAGGCGGCGCGGATTTCCCGCAGCCCGCCCATATACGGTACCAGGACCTCGGGGATCTTCACGCTGCCGTCGGCTTGCTGGTAGGTCTCCAGCAACGCTACGTACAGGCGTGCAAGCGCCGTCCCGCTGCCGTTGAGAATATGCACGAACCGGTTCTTGCCGTCGGCGCCCTTGAACCGAATGTTGGCGCGGCGCGCTTGGAAATCCTCGCAGTTCGAACAACTCGATACTTCGAGATACGCATTCTGGCCCGGCGCCCACACCTCGATGTCGCACGTCTTGGCGCTGGCGAACCCCATGTCGCCCGTGCACAGCAGCACAATGCGATAATGCAACCCCAGCAATTGCAGCACGCGCTCGGCGTTCGCCACCAGCTTCTCGAGTTCATCGTAGCTATTCTCGGGTTTCACGAACTTGATCAGCTCAACCTTGTCGAATTGATGGACGCGAATCATGCCGCGCGTCTGCTTGCCCGCCGCGCCTGCTTCACGGCGGAAACACGGCGTGTAGGCGCAGTAATGAATCGGCAACTCCGCTTCGCGGAGAACCTCTTCGCGATGAATGTTGGCGACCGGCACCTCGGCGGTCGGCGCGAGATACATGTCCTCATCGCGCAGCCGATACATGTCCTCCTCGAATTTCGGCAACTGACCTGTGCCGATCATCGCCGCGCGGTTGACAAGAAACGGCGGGAAAACTTCCGTGTACCCGTGTTCGCGTGTGTGCAAATCGAGCAGCCAATTGATCAACGCCCGCTCCAGATGCGCTCCTGCGCCCTTGTAAAGAATGAATCCGCTGCCGGAAATCTTTGTCGCGCGCGCGAAATCCAGAATACCGAGTTTTTCCCCGATGTCCCAATGCGGTTTTGCCGGAAACGCAAACTTCGGCGCTTCACCCCAACGACGGATTTCAGGGTTGTCGGCGCCATCTTTTCCAACCGCCACACTTTCGTGTGGGATGTTCGGAATCATCAGCAGGATTTGCTGCAACTTCTCGTCGAGACCCGCCACCTCGGCGTCGAGTGACGCGATCCGCTCGCCGACCTGTTTCATCGCAGACATTTGCGCGCCCGCATCCTGCCCCTTCGACTTCAGTGCGCCGATCTCCTTGCTGACCTTGTTGCGCTCGGCTTTGAGATTGTCGCTTTCCACCACCAGTTTGCGCCGCCGCTCGTCCAACGCGGCGATTTCCACAATGTGCGCCTCGTCGCCGCGTCCGCGCGTTGCCAGGCGCTGGCGAACGAAATCGGGTTTTTCGCGAATGAGTTTGATGTCGAGCATGGAAGCGGATGATACGGCGCGGCGCGCGCCAGAGCAAGCGCGTCAGGAACCCACGATTCGCGGGACCGCCGCCAGCGCTTCGGCCAGTTTCTCGGGCTGTTTGCCGCCGGCTTGTGCCAGATCGGGGCGACCACCACCGCCGCCGCCGCAGATCTTCGCGAGTTCGCCGACAATCTTGCCCGCCTGCTTGCCTTGCTTGACCAAATCGGGGGTGACGTAACAAATGAGCGAGACTTTGCCTTCGGCGACGCCGCCCAACACCACGATGGCGCTGGTTAGCTTGGGCTTCAACGCATTCACCACCGTCCGCAACAAATCGGGGCTGGCGTCTCCAAGGTTGCTGACGAGCAAGTTGCCCTCCAATTTCGCGAGAAGCTCCTCCGCGATAACGGGCGCTTGGGATTGCATCGCGGCCAGGCGCTGCTTGGCCAATTCCTTCTCCGTCTCGCGCGCCTTCGCTTTTTCCACGTCGGCCTGTTCTTGTCCGTGCTGCTTCTCGATGAACTCACGGGCGAATTGTCCGCACGCTGCCTCGACGCGGCGAATGCCCGCCGCGATGGCCGACTCGCGCATGATCTTGAACAAGCCGATCTCGCCCGTTGTCCTCGTATGCGTCCCGCCGCACAATTCCATGGAATAGCCATCCAACTGGTACGGGTGGCCCCCGATTTGCACCACGCGGACCATGTCGCCGTACTTGTCGCCGAAAAACTGCATCACGCGCGGATTGCCTTTCACCTCGTTGTACGGCAGTTCGAACCAACTCACCGTCGCGTTCTCCTTGATCCGCGCGTTCACCAGCCGCTCGATGTCGGCAATCTGCTGATCGGACAACCGCTCCGGGTGGTTGAAATCAAAACGCAATCGGTCGGGCGCCACCAGCGAACCCCGCTGCCGTGCGTCCCGGCTGACCACTTGATGCAACGCCCAATGAAACAAGTGCGTCACGGTGTGGTGCCGTTGGATATTCGCCCGGCGGGCGGCGTCCACCGCCACACCAACCGCTTCGCCAATTTCCGGCGCACGACCATTTACCAGCTTGGCGCGATGGACATGCACTTCACCCTGGCGTTGCGTATCGAGCACCTGCAACCGGCCAATCTCCGTCCACTCGTGCCCGGGCACGTGCACCAGCCCCGTGTCGCCCACTTGTCCGCCCATCTCGGCGTAAAATGGACTCTGATCGAGAATGAGTTCGAACATTTGCGGGTCGGTCGGCGTAACGCCTTCAATCACCGCTTCCGCTTCCAGATTATCGTAACCCAGGAACTTCGTCGGCTCGACGTGCATCCCCTCGCCAACCACGGTAATCGTCGCCTTCTTCTTCTCGTGGTCCTCGCGCGCGCGCTGCCGTTGCTCCCCCATCAACTTCTCGAAGCCCGCAACATCCACCGTCAACCCGCGCTCCCAAGCCATCAACTCGGTCAGATCCAGCGGGAAGCCGTAGGTGTCGTAAAGTGTGAAAGCCCATTCACCATTAAACGTCGGCCAAGCACCAGCAGGCGTGCTGCGAGCGGAACTAACCGCTGCTCCCGCGTATTGTTCGAATAATTCCAAACCTCGATCCAGCGTCTTGTTGAAGTTCTCTTCCTCAGCTCGCAGCGCTGTAATGATGGCTTCCTTCCGTTCGCGCAACTCGGGGAATACCCTGCCGAAGTTGTCAGCCACCACTTCCACCAGCTTGTAGAAGAACGGCTCTTTGAAGCCGAGATCGCGCCCGTACCGGATGGCCCGGCGCAGAATGCGGCGCAGGACGTAGCCGCGACCTTCGTTGGATGGCGCAATGCCATCGGCAATCGCGAAGCTGAGGCAGCGGATGTGATCGGCGATGACGCGGAAGGCGACATCCACCTTGCCATGCTCGCCGGCCTTATCGGGCGGCAGCGTACTCGTGTACTTCTTGCCGCTGAGCTTCTCCAGTTCGCGGAAAATGGGGCTGAACGCATCAGTTTCGTAATTGGAAATGCGCTTCGAGAAATCTTTCAATCCATCCGTGCACTGGATAATCGAGCACACGCGCTCGAAGCCCATGCCGGTATCCACGTGTTTCGCCGACAATGGCGTGAGCGAACCGTCGGAGTTGGCGTTGAACTGGATGAACACGAGATTCCAAATCTCGATGCACTGTGGCGTGCCCGCGTTGACGAGTTTCGCGCCGCCGTCGCCTTGCAGCGTGAGATCGATGTGGATTTCGCTGCACGGACCGCACGGACCGGTGTCGCCCATCATCCAAAAATTGTCTTTGCGATTGCCCGCCATGACGTGATCGGCGGGCAGATGGCGGAGCCACAATTTACGCGCCTCGTCATCAGCGGGCGTTTTGTCGTCACCGCCGAAATACGTCGCGTAAAGCCGTTCCTTCGGGAAATGCCAGTACTCGACGAGAAGTTCCCACGCCCAATCGATCGCTTCTTTCTTGAAGTAATCGCCGAAACTCCAATTTCCCAGCATCTCGAAGAAGGTGTGGTGATAGGTATCGAGCCCGACGTCTTCGAGGTCGTTATGCTTGCCGCCGGCGCGGATACACTTCTGCGTGTCGGCGGCGCGCGGCGGGTTCCAGCGCGGTTTGTTCTGGCCGAGAAAAATCGGCACGAACTGGTTCATCCCCGCGTTGGTGAACAGCAAGTTCGGCGCGTCGGGCAGCAACGAACTGGACGGCACGATGGTGTGCCGTTTCCCGCGGAAGAAATCGAGAAAGCTCTGGCGGATTTCGGCGGAGGTCATAAATTCCACAACTCGCCGTGGGGCGAGACGTTACTCGGCGCCGCCGATGCGCTTGCCTAGGCTGACGCCCCCCTCGGCAATCTTTTGCCGCACCGCGCCGGTCACCTGGTCGAGCACCTTCGGGTTGGCGCGCAGAAAATCCTTGGCGGATTCCCGGCCCTGGCCGATCATCTCGCCGTTGAACGCCAGCCACGAGCCCTTCTTCTCCAGCACGCCAATGTCGGTGGCCACGTCGATGACGGAGCCTTCCTTGGCGATGCCGACGTCGTACATGATGTCGAACTCGGACTCGCAAAACGGCGGCGCGACCTTGTTTTTCACGACCTTGGCGCGCACGTGACTGCCCACGACCTTCCCGGCGGCGTCCTTGATGATATTGATGCGGCGCATGTCGATGCGCACGCTGGAATAAAACTTCAACGCGCGGCCCCCGGGCGTGGTTTCCGGGCTGCCGAACATCACACCGATCTTCTCGCGAATCTGGTTGGTGAAGATGCACGCGGTCTTGGCCTTGTGAATGCAGGAGGTCAGCTTGCGCATCGCCTGGCTCATCAATCGCGCCTGCGCGCCAACCGTCGCGTCGCCCATCTGGCCTTCCAACTCCGCCCGCGGCACGAGCGCGGCGACGGAATCAATCACCACCACGTCCACCGCATTGCTGCGAATGAGCGTTTCGGTAATCGTCAGCGCTTCCTCGCCGCTGTCGGGCTGACTGATCAGCAAGTCGTCAAGATTCACGCCGATGCGTTTCGCATACGAGGGATCGACCGCGTGCTCGGCATCCACAAACGCCGCGAGGCCGCCGGCGCGCTGCGCGCTGGCGATCACGCTGAGCATAAGGGTCGTCTTGCCGCTGCTTTCAGGGCCGAACACTTCCGTGATGCGACCGCGCGGGATGCCGCCCACGCCGAGCGCCAAGTCCAGCGACAATGCGCCCGTGGGAATCACGGGAATATCCACCCGCGCCGTCTCGTCGCCGAGCCGCATGATGGAACCGGCGCCGTATTGCTTTTCGATGGCAGCGACGGCCGCCTGCAGGTTTTTGTCCTTCAGCGCGCCCGCCTTGGCGGCGTCCTTTTCCTTGGCCTCAACTTTTGCGGACATGGTGAATCTCCTTTTAGTTCTGCGCTCCCAGAACGTGTGACGAAAGCTTGGTGTATCTCGAACCTTCGGGATGAAGCTCGCTCTTGAATAGATGAACGGCCTGCGCTCGCAACGCCCCGAACGCCGTATCTTTAAGGGAATCGAGGGCTCTTGTCAACGCAACGTCCGGACGCGGAACCCTGACCCGTCCCAGCGTCAAATGCGCCGAAAAGTCGCGGCGCTCCGGCTCGAATCCCAGCGGCCGCATCGCCGCCTGCACCGCGCCCGCCAGCGCCTTCAATCGGCCCTGGGGGTCGTCGCACCCAACCCAGAGGACGCGCGGACGGTTTTCATCCGGAAACGCTCCCGTGCCGCACACCAGCACCTCGAACGGTGGGTGTTGCGCCGCGACTGATTGCAGCGCGGACTTGATTCTCTCGATGACGGCTTCTTCGATGTATCCGAGAAACTGCAGGGTGAGGTGGAGATTCTCGACCTTCGTCCATGAAATTCTCACGCCGACATGGGCCTGCTTGAGCCGCGCCTGCGCATCGTCGATGGCAACGCGCACGTCGTCCGGCAGGTCGATGGCAATGAAGGTGCGGATCATTTCTTGAAAAGCTCCCGCCTCACGGCATCCAGCGCGTATTGCGAGACGAAGTACTTGAAGGTTTCGCGGTCAAAGCTCAGGACGTGGCGCTGGACTTCGGTGCGGGCGGGTGTGGCGAGGCCGATGTACACAAGGCCCACGGGTTTCTCCGCTGTGCCGCCGGTCGGGCCGGCGATGCCCGTGGTGCTGACGCCGAAGTCCGTCCCGCTACGGGTGCGGATGCCTTCCGCCATTTCGCGCGCGACTTCTTCGCTGACCGCGCCATGCGCCTTCAGTGTTGCTTCGCGCACACCGAGCAGACGCATCTTCGACTCGTCGGAGTACGTGATGCAACCATTGATAAAGACTTCACTGGAACCGCTGACGTTGGTGATGCGGTTGGCAATCGTCCCGCCCGTGCAGGATTCGGCGGTCGCGATCGTCTGGTGCGCGGCGGCCAGCAGTTTGACGACGATCTCCTCGAGGCGATCATCGCCCGTTCCATAGATATGGTCCGCAAGGATGGCACGAATCCGCTTCTCCCCTTCCTCGGCAGTCGCGGTGAGATGCGAGATGATCCGAACTTCGACCTCGCCCACCTTGGCGCTGTAACCGAGTTCGATGTCTTTCAGGTCGGCCAGGACGGGAGCAACCTTCTCTTCGACAATCGACTCCGCCAACCCGACGACTTTGAACGTGCGGCAATCGAACCGCGCCTGCACGCCAAAGTGCGTCTGCAACACGGGCAGGACATACTCTTCAAACATCGGCTTCAGCTCGCGCGGCGGGCCGGGCAGCAGCAAGACCAGCTTGCCGTCCTGATCCATCGCCAAGCCGGGAGCTGTCCCGTTGCGATTCGGCAATACCTGCGCGCCGACGGGTACCAGCGCCTGCACATAGATGGAGTCCGGCAGGCGAATCCGACGCTTGCGCAGGCGCTCCGCGATGTGCGCCGCGACTGTTTCGTCGCGAACGAGCTTGCGCCCCAGCAATTCAGCCACGACCTCGCGCGTGAAGTCGTCCGACGTGGGGCCGAGTCCGCCGGTGACGATCAATACGTCGCTTCGACGCAGGGCTTCCTCCACGGCGGCACGCATTTCCGCACGATCGTCGGCGACGGTCACTTGCCGGTCGAGGCGCAACCCGATGCCGGCGAGTTGGCGGGCGATGTAGGTGAGATGCGAGTTGACAGTGAACCCCAGCGTCAACTCGCTGCCGGTGTTGATCAGTTCCACCCTCACGCAGGCGAGCCTAGCCAAGCGGTTGCGCAAAGTCAAACGACGCAACGTGCGTCATTTGTTCGGCAGCAATTCCTTCGGGAGATTCACCGGACGGTAGTTGGGGGCGCCAATGGTGCCGCCGACCTTGTACTCAAGAAGCTTCCCGATGAAGGGTGATATCCAGCCAATGCCCGGCCATGCGCGAAGGAATACGGCCTCCACGCGGAAATCCATTTTGCCGTCAAACCCAAGCTGACCACGGCTCTTGGCGGTGAACGCGCCTGCGGCAACCTCCATGTCCTCGGTGCGCACCACTTGGTTGGAGATGGTGAACGTGGCGTCAGCGCGGGTCGCCTTCGTGTTGCCGAGAACCTGCGAAAAAATGCCAAAGACAGGCGCCTGCCAGAGAACGCCGTCGGCCACGGAAAGTTCGCCCTTCCCTTTCAACGCTGCGAAGTCCGCCCCGCGTCCGTTAATGGCCGCCTGTCCCGTAAGCAACCCGGTCACACCGCTCTCGCGCTCCTTGATCGCCACCAGGATCGCGTGCACGTCCGCATTTTCGACCGAGAAGTCAAAGCTGTAAGTCGGGTCGGGTCCTGAAAACGCAAAGGCCGCGTTGCCGCGGAGCTTTCCACTGTAGAAATCCGCGTCGAAATCGTTAATCTGCAGCGCGTTGTTGGTAAACACGAGCGCGGCTTGCGCGCGGGTGGCAGTGAACTTCCAATACGAGAAGCCCTCGTTGACGACCTCAGCGGTCCACACCGAGCCGAACGGGTTGTCGAAGTCGATCAACCCGCGAAGGGTTGCCTCCGTACGCGGACCAAACCGGTACGGTGCCATGATCCTTGCCGCTTTTTCGCCGAGCAGTCCGGCGACTTCCGACGGATTGGCCTTGGTCGCCAGGTCGAAGCGGACGCGGTGGGCGTTGAAGTCGGTAAGAATCGTTCCGCGCACTTCTCCTTCCCGCCGCCCCAATACCAAATGCTGCACGTTGAGCTTGCCTCGCTGGAGACGAAGATCCGCGGACGCGTCTTCGAGTCCGACGCCGCGGTAGCTGCAGCGGGCCGTATAGAGCTGGGCGTCGTAGGCGAACGCGTCGGGATCGACGAAATCGCCGCTGACTTTCGCGATGATGTGCGGCGGGGTCTCGAACCAGGCCGGCTCGACGATCTGGCGCACGTTGCCGGTCATGAGCGGCAGAAGCTTTGTCGGATCGAGCGTGCTATCCAACTCGTAGGCAAAGTCGCTGCTTTCCATGTGGTAATCGCCGTGTCCAACGAGCCGGCCCTCGGGTGTCACGACTTCGACATCGGTCAGCTTGATCTGGGGGCCGCGGTCCTCGAAGGCGAACTTGATGGAGCGAAACTCGACGCCGCGAAACGTGAGCCCCCGGGTTTGAACCGTGCCTGTCAATTCGGGCATGCTGCCGGTTTCGGGGCTGAGGCGGTAGCGGGCCGTGATGGTCGGATTTTCCGTGACCTGAAGATCGCGGAGCATCCGACCCGTGTCCTTCATGACCAACGGAATGATCGCGGCAGGGTCGGTGGTGCTGGAAAAGCTCACATCGAACTGGCCCATCGCGATATCGTAGCGACCCTGGATCGCCACATCGCCACCGTAGAGTGACGCTTCGCAGCGGCGCAGCATGATCGCCCCGTCGCGCATCTCGACGTCGACGCCCGTAGAATCCAGCAGCAGGTCCCGGTATTGAAGATGGCTGCCGCGAAACTTGGCGACCACATGGCTGGCGAGTGGTTGCGTCAAATCGATGTCAAAATCCAAATCCAATTGCGGAGGGAGCGTCACTTGAATGCGGTTCAACTCGCGCACGGCTTTTGTGAGGAAAAGAAACTGGCCTTTGTTCGCGGGCGGTTTCGGCGCGGCCTGGGCCGGCGCGGGGGACGGCGCACCCGGTTTGACGAGACCGGATACGTTCAAACGAATACCCAGATAAACCCCGGTGAGCCGGTCCACCCGGATCGTGCCGTCATCGCCAAATTTAAACGTGGCGTAGGCATCGGTCGCCGTGAATTTGGCGGGCCCGTCTTCATCGGGAGGCGTCGGTATCGCCACGATGGCGTTGGCGATATGAATGGCTCGGATCGGATTCTGCTTGTTGAACAGCCGGCGCAGGTTGAACCGCAACTCCAGTTCATCGATTTGGGCAAGCGGTTGCTCGGGTGCTCTCGCATCCGCAAAAGTCGCGTCCGTGGCCACGACCCCACGAAACAAGTCGAGGCGAATGGAGTCGAATTGGGCCGCGTAGCCCGCTTGGCGGAGTTTGCCGACCAGAAAGTCCTTCAGAAAGAGTGGAAATCCAGCGAGGTGCAGGTAGCCGAGCGACAACAGTGCCAAGACTACCACCGTGATCATCAGGCGTACGAACAAACGGTACAGAACTTTCACCATGCGGATTCTTAAACTCACCGTCTTGACGCGTCAACGTGTTTTCCCTAAAATTCGCGGTGTCCACAGTGATGGACGCCAGAGGAGCCCGCTTAATTCAGGAGACTTTCGCGGTCGTCACTGTTTGGCGGGGGTGTTCGTGAGCACAGGTGCCACGGCCGGCGGCGGGTTGTTGGTCGGGACTGACGACAGCGGCGGGTGGGGCGGCGTGACCACATCCTTCGTCAGCGTATTCGCGGCGCTCGTCGAGACGGTGAAAACCAACGCAGGATCGTTCCACAGGGCGTACTGCCTTTCTGAGTCCTGCAGTTTCCCGAGCGCGAGGGCGTGGGTTTTGTCGCCGGCGGTGGCGATGAATGTCACCTCGGGTTCCTCGAGCCCATATTCCGCAAGATTGTCGCGCCCTTCTCGAATGAAGTCTTCCGCGCGCAGGGCGGCGAATTCCCCGAGTGCGTACTGCAGCGCGTCGTTGTCGAGCACGCCCTGGGCCGGCTCGACGAGTTTCCATTTCTTGTCCATCCCGCGTTGCAGAACCACCTTCCCTGTTTTCCTTTCAATCACCAGTTTCGTAATCTCATCCGCCTTCACGTCGGCGACAAGACGCACGCGCAACGCCAGATAGTTCGCGGGCAGCCAGGAGACGATGTTCGTCTCGACACCGTACACAAACGGCTCGTCGGCGCGCTTCACGAAGCGGAGCGTATTCGATGCATCCAGTGAGCCGACCAGCAACTGCGCCACCGCATTGCTCCCTGGACCCCGAAGAGTTACGGTCGCCATCGGCGCGGCCAGCCCGTACTTGTCGAGATCGGTTGCGACATCGGCGGTGAACTGACGGACGCTTAGCCCACGGAGACGACTCAGCAACTGCTGCACGGCCGCCTCATCCGCCGCCACTGCAAGAGGTGTCGTAATCTTCCAGGTCGAGTCGGTATGCACGAGGGAAATCCGGTCGGTGCCGTGGAGCAGGTCGATCCCGTGCACGTTGTCTTCTGAAAACGCGAACACCTGCGGGTCGCGCAGGTCGTTGGCCTGTACTGCGAGTTTCTGCGCGATGCTGGAGGGCACGGTGTAGCTCGAATCGGCGCTTTTGAGCTTCGCGTACACTTTGCTTGCGTCATTCGTCAGCGACCGCCCCAACACCAACGTCTTGCCTGATTCTCCTGACCACACGGTGACTTCGCGCTCCGGCTCGTCGAGTTGGTACATGTGCAGGTCCTTCGGGTCTTCGCTGACGAAATCCAACACCTGTAACCCGCTCAAATCTGCAAGCAATTCACTGACTTTGCGCTGATCCGCACGGGCCGCAAGCGGACGCGTCAGCGCCCAGCGCGGTTCGGCGTTGGTGCTGGCGCCCGACTTTGCCAGTTCGATCACGCGGTCGGCGCTCTTGATCTCGATGCGCGTGGCCGACGCCGGCTGAAAGTCAATGACCGTGCGGTCGCGCAAATCATCCAGCGTGCGATTGAGTCGCTCATAGATGGACTGGGGCGCAACGAGCACGCTTTTCTTGCCCTGCAATTGAACGTAGACGGCGTCTTTCGTCGGCGTCTCGTTACCGACGAGCAGTACGATGGGCTCCTGCTTGCCTTGCATGGTGAGGCGGATGCGTGGATTTTGCAGCCCGAAATCCGCGAGGTTCATCCCCTTGAGCTCTTTCTCGGGGATCGCGCGGGTGCGTTCGACGAACTCCAGTTCATCGAGAATGGAGCTGATCGTGCTGTAGTTGGCGCGGACGCGGAGCGGTTGCTTAATCTGCCAAAGTTCGCCGGCTTTCTCCAGGGTGTACACCTGATTGGTCAAATCGATCTTCAAACCGGTGATGTCTTTCGGATCGAAGTTGAGGACGCGTTTGTTCCTTTTCAGCGCCTCATCGGTGGAAGTGCCCTGGTAGTGATCGAGGGCGACCAGTCCGCCGAGCACCAGGGCGACAAGAACCAAAACCAGTGTCGTGCGCGATTTCATATCAATTGCTTCCGCAGACCATCACTTGCGGCGGCCCAGCCAGACGACGATGCCGATCATCCCCACCGCCAGCGGCATGACGCCCATCACGAGAATGTAGACGGCCATCTGCTGGTTCGGTGACATATCGAGACGAAACTCCTCGGGCGTCTTCGGGCCGACGGCGACCAACTGTTCACGCTGGAGCAGCCAGTTCAGCGAGTTCATGAAGAAGTCGAGGTTGCCACCGGCCAGGCTGCTGTTGTCCACAAAGCGCGAGGTGCCGACGACCACCATGCGGGTGACGCCGATGTCGACGTCCACGCCCTGGGGTTTGCTGGTTTCGACCGCCACCGCCAGTGACAGCGGCCCCGAAACGTCCGTCGCGGGATCAAACGTCGCGTGCTCGTTGTCAATGTCGGTCTCGCCCCAGTATTCAACTCCGGCCCTCACCAACTCGGTGACCCGCGGCTGATCCGTCCTGCCGCCTTCCGCCTGTTGCACGCGGCGAATGGAGCGGGCGTATGGGAATTCCATGTTCGTGTCCGCGAGCTTGGCGGTTATGGGATGAGGCGCGTAATCGGCAGCGACGGCGTTGACATCAAGTAATTCCGTGCCCAAAAGCACCCCGGCTTTGCGCATGGCCAGGTCGTCGTCCACTTGCACACCCCAACGTCTGAGAAGCGACTCCAAGCCGCTGTGCGTCCGTGCGTCAAGCAGGATGAGCAGGCGACCCTTGTTCTTCAGGTACTGCTCCAACGCATTGAGCTCGGCTGGCGTAAACGGCTGGCGGGGGCCGGCGATGACCATTGCGTTGGCATTGGTCGGCAGCGCCTGCCGTTCGAGCAGATTCCATTTCTCGACCGTGATGTTGTCGCGCTTGATGTAGCGGCTGATTTCCGAGTAGCCGGTTCGCTGGTCAAACTCTTCCGGGTCATGTTCGCCGTGGCCCGTCAGGAAGCAGACTCGCGGCGATTCCTTCTCCGTCACCGACTCGATCGCGGACAGGAACAAGCCCTCACCTTTGAAAGCCTTCACGGTGCTTTCGCCCCCGTTCATAGGGTCGCGTTCCAGATCGACCATTTCATCCAAGCGCACATACTTGTGATGGCCGCCGCTGGCGAAGATGATCACATCGGGCGAATCCAGATTGTACTGCGCGACGAGTTGCTGCGCGCGCGCCAGATCGCGCTGTGGATCAACATACTCGACCCGCAGTTTGTCTTTTCCGTAAAATTGAAACTCCTTCAATAGGTTGCGAACATCATCGAGGATCTTTTCGATGTAATCCCGGTTGCCGGTCGGCGGCAGGAATACGACCACGTCCACAGGTTCTTTCAAGCTGGCGAGCATCTGCTTGGTCTTGTCGGCCAGCTGGTAGTAACCGGACTTCGTCCAATCGAAGCGCAGGTAATGCCGCGACGCCAGCCAGTTGACCATGACCACGAGCGCCAGCACCGCCACGATCTGCGTGAAGACGTTCGCGCCAATGACCAGCCGCCGTTGCCGCAGCGTCGGAGGTTTGTTCTCTGGTTGGGACTCGGTCGCCACCGTCGCTACCTCCACTTCCTTGATTCAACCACCCGTGTCGTAATAAACAGCGCCAGCGCCGTGCCGCTCACGTAGAGCACCAAGGGGCGCACATCCACGATGCCGCGTTGAAGATCCTCCATGTGATCGAACGCGGACACGGCATGGAACACTTCGCCCAGCGGACCGCTGGGAAACAGGAACGTCAGCCAGTTCACCACGATCAACAACAGAAACGCGATAGCGAACGACATCAGGAACGCAGCGATCTGGTTCTTGGTCGTCGACGACGCCAAGACCCCGATCGCAATGAAGAATTGTCCGATGACAACCACTCCGAGATAGCCGCTGAAGATCGGGCCGAGATCGAGGGCCGTCGCGCCGCCTGAAAAATGCCGCAGGATCAGCACGTAGAACCCCGTCAGCGCCCACATCATGGTATAGAGCACAACCGCTCCCAGGTACTTGGCGAAGACGACCTCGAAATCCGTCACGGGCGCCGTCATCAGCATCTCCAGCGTCCCGGCGCGCTTTTCCTCCGCCAGCAGCCGCATCGTAATTGCGGGCGCGACAAACAAAGAGGGCACCCAGAACATTTTGAACAGGATCTTCATGGCCGTAAACTGCGTCGGCCCGCTGTTGAGGTAGCGGACCACCACGCCGAACGTCACGCCCATTACCACGAGAAAAAACATCAGCACCACATACCCCAGGATGGAGGCGAAATACGCGTTCAGCTCCCGTCGCAACAACGTGGGCACGTTGGTCATCGGAGCACGCTCCTTCGCTGGTCGCGCCGTTCCTCTTCGGCTTCGTCCTCCTCGCGGGTGATTTGCACGAAGATGTCCTCCAGCGTCGTTCGCGCCCGCGTCAATTCGCGCAGCGTCCAGCCGTTTCCCGCCACGGTTTGATAAACCTCCTCGCGTGGGTCGGTCCCGGATTTCGGCGTCAGCATCACTCGCACATACCCGTCCTCCAGCACCTTCGCGGTGATCGATTCCACGCCCTCGACGGCCCGCAGTTTCGCCTGCACTTCCGAGCCGGGCCCGCGCACTTCCACCTGAATCAGCCCGCCCGCATTTAACGTTCTCATCAAATTCTCGGGCGTGTCCGAAGCGAGGATGCGCCCGTGGTGAATGATGATCACGCGGTCGCACGTCATCTCGACTTCCGGCAGGATATGCGTCGACAGGAGGATGGTGTGTCGCTTGCCGAGATCCTTGATGAGTTGCCGCACTTGACGGATTTGTACCGGATCGAGGCCAATGGTTGGCTCATCCAATATCAGCAGGTCAGGCTCGGCCAGCAGCGCGTCGGCGAGACCGACACGCTGGCGATACCCTTTCGAGAGATGTCCAATGATGCGGTGGGACACGTCCTTGATGCCGCACAACTCCATGGCCTCGGGGATGCGCTCCGTGCGCTCGGGTCGGGGCAGGCCCTTCAGTTTCGCGCGGAACTTCAGGTACTCGCTCACGCGCATGTCTGTGTACAACGGGTTGTTCTCGGGCATGTAGCCGACGCGTTCGCGCACCTCCAGCGAGTTCTCGAACACATCCAGCCCCGCCACTTCGACGCGTCCCGACGACGCCGGAATGAACCCCGTCAGGATCCGCATCGCCGTGCTCTTGCCCGCGCCGTTGGGACCGAGAAAGCCGACGATCTCGCCACGCTGGACTTCGAACGAAACGCCGTTGAGCGCGGTCACGCCCGCGTAACGTTTCGTCAGGTTCTCCACTTTGATCATCGGTTGCATGATACCGTCAGAATGCCCCGGAACTCCTCCTGTACGTACTCTATCGGGAAAGCGTCTGAACTTGTAGCACATCCGAACGGACATTGGCAAGTGGGGGAATGTTCAAATGCGCCGACGCACGAGCCGATGCCCTCGACAATCGCAACGCCCACTCCGAATACCGCCTCGCCAATTTCTACACCTCCCCCTGCCGCTGGCCCTCAACACCGGGCTAACTGCACCTCACCCAGTTTCACCGCGTCCCACTGCAACCAATTTCACCACCGATCCCAACCACCTCATCCCGGCCCAACCCCACCGCCCCGCCGGTGTCCCCAATTCCCCCTTTCCCAAAGCTGTCACCCTGAGCTTGCCTGCCCGCCGAAGCCTTGGCGAAGGCAGGTCGAACGGTCTCTGTCGTGCGCCGCCCCTTTCTGCCTTCTTCCTTCTTACTTCTTACTTTCCGCCCCGCCCCGTCCGTGCCCGTCCGTGCTCGTCCGTGATAGTCCGTGTTCGTCTGTGCGTCGCTTCCTCATCCGTCCCACCCGTCCCCCTCTGAGATCTCCAATCTCCAATTTCGCCCCTGCCTCCGTCCCATCCGTCCCTTGCGTCCCTTGCGTCACTTGAACATTGAGCGTTGGATGTTGAAAGCCAAGTGCAGCACTGGCTGCACGCGACGCGCCGAATCTTTGCCGTCGGCGCAATTGGACGTTGATTCCCCCTCCGCCCCATCCGTCCCAGTCTTCCCGCCCGTCTCCTGAATTCTCTCCGGCCCCCGCCCCTCTTGAACGTTGAGCGTTGGATGTTGAATGTTGGATGTTGATTCCCCCTCCGTCCCCCCCGTCCTACACGTCCGACCTGTCCTACGAGTCCCACGCTTGCCACGTTTACCACGTTCTACGTGGTTTCACGTGGCGTCCCGCTCCCCTCCACCGGAGGGGACCGAGGGGTGGGTTCGCCCCGCCTTCTTCCTTCTTAGCCAAGTGCAGCACTGGCTGCACGCGACGCGCCGAGTACTTGCCGGCGGCGCAATTCATCCTTCTTCCTTTCCCGCCCCGGTCCTCCCTCGGCTACTTGGCTACTTGACTACTTGGCTACTCTCCTCCGCCCCCCCCAAAACACCGCTCTTGCCTGAAAAACCCCGCTGCCGCGCCGACAATCCAGCCCCACACCCGGCCCTCTGTACGGGAATTCCTGACACGCTTGTAAGGTTTTCCCTTACAAAGAAACATCCGACCCAGCCTTGCCCGCAACGCCACACGCTTGCTAGACTTCGACCTCGACTACGAAAAGCATGACCACGAAACTCATCCCGGCCGCGAACATCGCCCAGCGCATCCACTTCATCCACGGCAAACGCGTGATGCTCGACCGCGACCTCGCCCAACTCTACGGCGTCAAGCCGAGTCCTCGAGACGCCGCTGTCGTCTGCGGCAACCCCGGGCCCTCAATCAAGCCGTCAAACGCAACCGCAGCCGGTTCCCGGCGGATTTCATGTTTGAACTCACCCGGCAAGAGATCAGGAACATATCACAAATTGTGATAAGTTCGGGCATCAAGCACGCCCCCAAAGTCCTCGTCTTTACCGAACAAGGCGTCGCCATGCTCTCCAGCGTCCTGCGCAGCCAGCGCGCCGTCCGCGTCAACATCGCCATCATGCGCGCCTTTGTCCAACTCCGCGACCTGCTCGACAACAACCGCGAACTCGCCCGCCGATTTGAAGAACTCGAAACCCGCGTCGGACGCCACGACGGCGAAATCAGGGAGATCA
>Ga0187861_10001703_pt1 | contig 22035 bp, 16 predicted proteins | sample June2016WEW_10_1_3_FD_132986 | JGI IMG/M metagenome (GOLD analysis project Ga0187861, IMG submission 132986) | Peatland microbial communities from SPRUCE experiment site at the Marcell Experimental Forest, Minnesota, USA - June2016WEW_10_100 | ecosystem: Environmental > Terrestrial > Soil >...
CAACATCGCGCGCGTGGCGGGCGGCAAAGCCTTCATCAAGTCACAGGGCATTGAGATGCAGGTGAACGTGGCGTTGTTGCCGCAGTCCGTCTTTCTGAAGGCTCTGGCCTGCGACGAATCCAAGCCTGCCGGCCTGGCCGACAGAGCGGCTTATCTTTTCGGCCTGGGCAACATCGAGGAAGCCCAGCAACTCCTCAAGCAGCTAAAGAAGGAGGACCTCCCAGCCTGGGCCGCGCTCTTCGATCAGCGCGCCGCTTTGGACCGGCTGCTGAAGTTCGAATCGTTGGTTGGCACTGTCGAGGACGCCGTGAAGAGTGCGAAACCTGCGGACGCGCTCGCCACGCTTGAAACTTTGAGAAAAGAATATGCCGACCTGGCCGAAGCCAATAAGGAGCGCATCACCTATCTTGCCTCTGTGGCGGAAGGCCCTAAAAAGTGAAATGCCACATGTTCCATATTTCGTGCACGCTCCAATCCTGCCCATCCTGTTACCAGCGTGAGGCACTTGTCCATTTCACGCTGAACCAAGACAACGGCAAAGGACTCAATCCCTGACTGAAAAAGGAGCACGTAGATGAGCGGGGTTCGAACAGCTCTGGCCGGCATGATCGTGGCCGGCGCGGCGGCGCTCAGTGCTCCCGCCCAGGAGTACCATGTGCCGCAAGTGCGCCTGCCGCTGATGAAGCAGGCGCCTGAGATTGACGGCACGGTGAATGAGAAGGATTGGGCCGGCGCCGCCCGGATGGAGGGCTTCGGCGCTGGGCCCACCCTCAAGCCCGCGCAGGCGAGCTTCTGGGTTGGTTGCGACGGGAAGGAACTCTTCATCGCCGTGGTGAGCGAGACGCCTCCCGGCGGGCGGATCCTGGCCCGCGTCAATCCCGCCCCGGAGAATGGCAACGCGCGCACGTGGCTGGATGACTCCATCGAAATGGTCCTGGACCCGCTGCATTCCGATGCAACCGCACGGCGCCGGCTCTACCACGCCAATATCAACGCCAAAGGCGCCATCAACGACAGCGCCTATGCCGTCGGCGGCGGCGGAGAGACGTGGCGCGGCGGGTGGCGCATGGCCAACAAGATCCTCGGCGACCGCTGGCACTTCGAGTGCGCCCTGCCCCTCAAAGACATGCTCGTCACCCCCGCAGACCTGGCCAAGCCCTTCGGCATCCGCATCTGCCGCAACTGGCAGCAGAGCCTCGGCCCCGGGCAGACGGAATGGGGGCCGAAGGGAGGCGCCTTCCTCGCGCCCGAAACCCTCCCGCTCGTGACGTGGGACGCTGCCGCGCCGGTGGTTCAGACGCTCCAGATTCAGGATGCCGGCAAGCCCAATGTGCACCTGAAGGTCTCCGTCTTCAACCCCCAGGCGCAGCCGCTCGAACTGAAAGCCATCCTCAAGTGCTTCCCGAAGAACAGCGCCCACAAGGAGGAGAGCTCCGACCTGACGCTGGCCGCGGGCGAGACGAAGATCCTGGATCTGGAGGCTTCGGCGCTGAACGAGGAGGTCTACACGCTGATTCAGGTCTCCTCAAAAGACGCCAAGACTCTCTACTACCTCCGCGACTTCAACTGGAACCCGACCCCGCCCGCCGCGACCTGGACCCTCGACGAAAACGCCGTGAAGAAGGTCGAAGTGGAATTTGCCTATTATCCCTCCTTCGACAAAGCCCGCCTCCGCGTCAATGTGGGCAATCTGCAGGAAAGGCACCTGCTCAAGGGCCTGCACGTGCGCATCCAGCCCAAGGGCGGCAAGGCGCTGGCCGAAGCGGACATGCCGCCGCTCAAGGACGACATCTCCAATCTGGAGTGGCCGCTGCCCAAGCTGGGCGAGGGCGAATATGAACTCCTGGTTGAGCCACAGGGCCTTAAGATGGACCCCGTCAGAGTGGCTTTTGTGCGCTACGTCTTTCCCTGGGAAGGCAATGCGCTCGGCAAGAGCGACGTGGTCACTCCGCCCTTCACCCCGATCCAGGTTGACGGCCGGAAGGTGCGCACGGTGTTGCGCCAACACACCCTCAACTCGCTGGGCCTGTGGCAGCAGGTCGTCAGCCTGCAACGGCCTCTCCTGAGAAGTCCGATGCGCCTCGAGGTCACTGTGGCAGGCAAGACCCGGCCGGTTGAAGCGCAGGACTTCGCCTTTACGGAGAAGAAAGACACGCGCGCCGTGTCGCAGGCGCGGCTCGCTGGCCCGCTGACGGGAACGGTCCGGAGCGTATGGGATTACGACGGCCTGATGAAATGGACGCTGGACCTGCAGCCCTCGAAGGAGAAGATCGAGAAGCTGGCGCTGGCCATCCCCCTCGACAACGCCCTCATGCCGCTCTTCCACGCCTGCACCGACGGCCTGCGCTTCAACTATGCCGGTCTGACGCCTGCGGGCGAGGGCAAGGTATGGGACGGGACGAAGGCCGTGCGCAACTCTATCATCGGCAACTACGTTCCCTACATCTGGCTCGGCGCGGAAGAGCGCGGTTTCTGCGTCTTTGGCGAGAATGACTCGGGCTGGGTAACGGACGCGCAGGCGCCCTGCCAGGAGATTGTCCGCAGGGGCGACACGCTGGAAGTGCGCCTGAACCTGATCGCCCGGGAGACGGTAATCGGCCAGCCGCGGCGGATCGTCATCGGTTTTGAGGCCACGCCCGTCAAACCCCTGCCGCAGGACTGGCGCCGCTGGACGATGTCCGTGGAGCGGCCCGACACGCGCAACCTCTCCTTCAACGGCTCGTGCTGGACGTGGGGCGCCCTCACGCCCTGCTGCGATGTCTACCCGCGCGACGAGGACTTCAGCCTCTGGGAGGAGTTCAAGAAGACGCGCGAGACGGGCGTGATCAACGAGGACTTCAAGCGGAAATGGATCGCAGGGTATGGCGCCAAGACCGACGAGGAGAAGAAGCTCGTCGCCAACAACATGAACTACGTCTTCAATCAGTTGAAGGGCAAGCCGCAGCGAGTGCTCATCTACACCAACGCGCGCGGCGTCCGTTTCGACACGCGCGAAGGGCAGACCTTCCTCAACGAATGGGACCGCGACCTCTTCCCCAAACGCCAGTGGACCACGAAAGGCGACGGCGTGGCCTACGACCTCAACCCGTGCGCAAGCTTCCGCGACTACGCCATGTGGCACTACAAGAAGATGTACGACACCTTTGCCGACGCCATCTACTGGGATGACATCTTCATGCAGTCGGCCTTCCACCCCGTCGGTACGGAGGCCTACGAGCGGCCCGACGGAACGATCCAGCCGGCCGCGGGACTGTGGGACATGCGCGAGCTGATCAGGCGCACCGCCGTCCTCTGCTCCGAGCTGGGCAAGCCCAACGCGAACATGCCGCACATCACCAACACCAACCTCGTGCCGGTGCTGGCTTTCGCCGGGACGCACTACACCTGGGAGGACAAGGCCGGGCCGCAGGATTTCCAGGACCGGTTCACGCGCGACTACCTGCGCGCGGAGAGTATCGGCCTGCAGTGCGGCAACGTCCCCTTCGGCATGCTCCTGCTCCAAGGTGTGGCGGACAAGGAGAAGATGGCGTGGATCGAGCGCACCGCCACGGGCGCCAGCCTGACGCACGAAGTCAAGCTGGCGGGCGGCCCCTGGAGCCTGCCGGCCTGCTGCAAGGTGACCTTCAAGCTGCTCGAGTTCGGTTACGGCCTGCCGGAGGTGCAGGTTTCGCGCTATTGGGATCCGGGCCATCCCGTCAGCGTGGCCGGCGCCGATACGACCACGCTCGTGTGCAGCAGGCCCGGCGCCGCGATGATCCTCGTGAGCGATTGGGGCAACGGCGGCAACGTCAGCCTCAAGCTTGACCGCAAGGCCCTGGGGCTGGGCAAGCAGTGGAAGGCGGACGATGCGGAAAATGACCTGCCCCTGGCGGTGACGCCCGAAGGCGTGGTGCAGTTCGAGTTGAAGAAGCACGACTTCAAGCTCATCAAAGTGGAGACACGGAAAGAGAATTGAGATGGGCGTGGCTGCTTTGCGCACAAAGGAATCCGTTGACCGCAGAGGCGCTCTTGATCCCGGCGGCTTCTTGAGGTGCGCGTACCCTTCTTCCTTGGTATTGAACATCTCAGATTGCGGCAAGTGCCATAAGGTTAAGATGTTATGAGAGATGCACCAGCACGGAAGGCAGTCATCTTTTGAAACGTTTTGTCGCATGATTGATCGCTCTTTGCACAGCGTTTGCAAGCCTCTTGCGTAGAGTCTGAGGAGCTTTACCAAGGGAGTGGCGTCAACTGGCGCAGTATGCGGGACTCGTTCCTCTAACCCGGATTTCTCAACGCGGAGGGAGCGGAGAAACGCAGAGGTGTCCGCGTGAGAAGATATTTTGCTGTTTTTCATCGGCCTTAACCCTGCGTTCCTCCGCACCCACTGCGGTGAGTAGATCAACCTTGACGCTTTGCGCCGCGAGCTTTTTTTTCTCCAGCCTTCATGCAAGTCCTTAAAAGTCTGGGCAAACTGTTCGGAATTGGCGCGAACTGACGCCAGACTGGCCGGAACACGAACCAATCTGGCTGGAACCGGGACCATTCTGGCCGGAACATAAACCATTCTGGCGAGAACTGGCGCTTTCTGACCAACGTTGTAATTGTGGTAGCTGACAAGCAGCCAGTGACGCCCCCGCAAGTGTAGAGCGATCCTCTGGATCGTCTGGCGACCCGGAGGGTTGCCCCACTGCATCGCAGGGCGGCTTGCCAAGTCGCCCCACAGAGTTGGTAGATGTACTGCGGGCGTCCCGTCCGCCAGTGGCAGGCTGGCAGAGCGCGAGGACGAAGGAGGGCGGGACTCCCGCAGTACGCTCTGCTTCCTTGGGGTGGTCAAGGCACGGATCGGCCACTGCGCCGGCTCGCGGCACCCGCTGCGGACGATGTTCCTGGACTGTGGTACTGGGCCCATGTTGACCTTTCCTACCTATATACTACGGATGGCGGCGCGAAGATTTGGTTTTGGAGGATGCTCTGTGAGAGCTATGTACTGCTTAACTCAAAGGCCAGCAAGGAGATAAAAGTTTGTATTTTTTCTCCGGATTTTTTCCAAGGGACACTCCAAAGCCACAGGGGAATATCCTTTACTGTAATATGATGTAATATAAATCTGGTGATACAAGACTCATTTCCCTTCCTTCCCCATACGAGAACTCTGGCGAGCCCGGACACGCCCTTTCTCTCCGTTCCTTCAGCAATTGACAAGATGAAATCAGTATTGTGTCCCCCGATTTCCGTTCCTTCAGCAATTGACAAGATGAAATCAGTATTGTGTCTCCCGATTTCCCAATTCCCTCTTGCGGTACCGCTTGCATTATGCTATCATAAGAACTGGAAAGAGAGATGGCCTTTGGCTCAAATCCTGGTGCGAAATCTCCCTCCTCAGTCCGTGAAGCAACTTAAGGCGCGCGCCAAGCGTAACGGGCGCTCGCTCCAAGGCGAGGCGAAGATGGTTCTTGAACAAGCTGCCAGGCAAAATGCCGGGGACGTCGCCGCCATATTTGCTCGCTGGGACAAGTACCTTGCCGGTAAACGGTTCAGTAGCAACGCGGAACTGATTCGCGAGGACAGGGAACGATGAGAATCAGGGTAGTGGACGCAAGTGTTATCGCCTCGAGAATATTTCCCGATGAATGTGGCCCGCAGGCGCGGAAGCTGTTGGCTGGCCCAGAGCGGCTCTGTGCGCCCGACTTTGTCTTCACGGAAGTTGCAAATGTGATCTGGAAAAGAAATGGCAGGGGCGAAATCGGGGATGAAGAGTCCCTGCAGTTGCTTGCCGACGCCAAGGCGCTGCCGCTGCAGATCACCGCTTCGGATGAACTGCTGGTTCTTGCCCTGGAGCTGGCGATTCGCACGCGCCGGACCGTGTACGATTGCCTCTATCTTGCCCTGGCGATCAGAATGGACGCTGTCCACGTCACGGGAGACAAGCGGCTGGTACACGCGCTGTCCGCCGGCCCCTTCGGACGGTACGTTCGCTGGCTAGGTGAATGCGTTTGAGGCTGCCGGACAAGCTGAAGGGAGAGCGGTAGCCTGCCTCCGAAGCAGAATAGTATCGTGCGCGTCCCCAATGGCCGTCCCCAATGGCCACCCGCCGGCAGGACAGGCGGTTACCGGCCACCCGCCGCGCTGCGGTTTCCGGGGTATACAAAAGGCGGGTGTGGCGCAAGAGGCGCCGCCTGTCTCACGGCAAAACCGGAGGAAGAAGGGCCATGCGGAAATACCAGAGCGTGCTGGTGCTGGCAGTTGCGTTTTCTTTCGTGATCACGGTGCTGCCGGCCCCGGCTGCGGCCAAAAAGCAATTCCTGAAAAGCATTGCCGGCCACTTGGACCTTAGCGAGGAGTTGGCCAAATGCAGCATCTGTCATACCGGCAAAGATACCGAAGCGGACGCGGACCACTTGAATGTGTTCGGCAAGGACTTCCGCAAGGCCCTGAAGGAAGCGCCGGCCAAAGCCAAAGACGCCCGGCCGCTCATCGCCTTCGAGGCTGTCAAGGACCTGGATTCCGACCACGACGGTGTGACCAACCTTGAAGAGATCATGCTCGGCTCCAACCCCGGAGACCCGAACAGCAAGCCGGACCCCGAAAAACTGGCTGAATACCGCCGCAACCACCCGAAGTGAAAGAGGAGTTTTTTGAGACGCCGTCGCGGACGATTTCCGGCCGTCACCGTGGCACAACTCACAGGCGCAGACTGGCGCGCGCGGTGAACTTGCATATCGAGGCCCCCGACCGCCAACCGCCGTTGACACCTTGAGCGCAAGAAGTAGCGTATACGCGGGCTTTGGGGTTGTCCAGATGACCGAGGAGTTGCGCAAGGAAATCGAGCGGGCCGCGGCGGTGCTGAAGGAATTCGGCGCCAAGGAGGTCTACGTGTTCGGTTCCGCGGCGACTGGCAGCCTGACGGAGGACTCGGACGTAGACTTGGCGGTGGCGGGTTTGCCGCCCAGGTCTTTCATCCGCGCGATGGGCAAAGCTGGCCGGGTCCTGAGCAGGCAACTCGACCTCCTGGACCTTGATGAGGACAGCCTGTTCACGAGATACCTTAAACGCGAAGGGAAACTCCTCCGTGTGGCTTGAAATGAAAAAGGAAGTGGAGTTGGAGTTGGCGATGCTCCACGAGCTCCTTGACGCCGCCCGGGTGCAGCGCGCAGAATGTCTGGTGTCCGCACCTGACTTTATGGGAACGATGGCTTGGGCCGCGTTCCTCCATAGCTTCTACAGCGGGATCGAGAATATCTTCCAGCGCATCGCAATCCACGCGGACGGGGGCAAGCAGCGCGGCGCCAAGTGGCACCAAGATTTGCTGGATAGCATGGCCCGGCCTGGTGCGTCTCGCCCGGCCGTGGTGTCCACCGAGCTTGTGGAAGTCATTCAAGGCTATCTCGACTGGCGGCACCGCTTCCGCAACCTCTACGCCCACAAGTTGGACTGGGAGCGCATGGCAGATTTGGTGCGCGACAGCGGGAACACGCTAAACCGACTGGAAGGCGAATTGAACACATTCCTGAAGGCCACAGAGCCACAGGCCACCGGCAGTGCGGCTCCCGGCTCAGGCGGCGAGCCGAAGCAGTGACAATTTTCAGGAGGAACAGCGCCCACGGCCAGGGCTAAGGGCGCACGGATGGGGCCGGGCCGATGGCGGCCCAAGGTGCAGGGGCTAACTCAAACCGGTCCGGCCACACCCGTGGCACAACCCCAAAGAGCAGGCTCGAGCTCACGTAGCCTCCATATCCAGGCCACCCGCCGCAACGTGCCTGACACCGCTTCTACAGGAAAACGGGAACAGAAGGCTGTAAAGATCGGGGGCTCTGTCCACGATTTCCGTGAAGGTTGAGCATTATCACGCAGGAGCGCTGGAAATCGTGGCATGTCCGAGTACAATTTGGCAATGATTTCGCGCGAGACCATACGCCAAAAACGTGACGCGATACTGGCTTTGGCCCGCCAATACGGTGCTTACGACATACGTGTTTTCGGATCGGTGGCGCGCGGCGATACGACGGAGGATTCCGATCTGGACCTGCTGGTGCGCTTTGAGCCGGGCCGCTCGCTCTTCGATCACGGCGGCTTCCTAATGGATCTGCGCGACTTGCTGGGGGTCAAGGTTGATGTCCTGAGCGAAGGCGGGCTGACTGCGCGCTTTCGGCAGCAGGTTATGAAGGAGGCGATACCGCTGTGAGGACGGACCGGCTGCGCTTGCAGGACATTCTGGAGGCCATCGGCGAGGTGCTCGACACGACGCCGGGCACGCGCGCCGAGTTCGAGGCCAGCAAGCTGGTCCGTTCCCATCTGGCGCGGAATATCCAGATCGTAGGCGAAGCCGCAAACCGCCTTTCCAAGCCCCTTAAAGATCAGCACCCCGAAATCCCCTGGCGCATGATCGCAGGCATGCGCCATGTCATTGTGCATGGCTATTATCAGATAGACTGGAACGAAGTCTTCGACACGGCGAAACGCGACATCCCGTCGCTCAAGCCGCTGATCGAAGCCCTTCTTTCTTCTCTTCCCGATGAGCAGCCATGACCCCGTACCCCAAGGGGACAGAGGACTCTAAAGACCGGGGGCTCTGTCCCCGATTTCTCCGATTTCTCGTCCAGACGCGCCGACGGCTTGAGGCCTAAGGAAGCGCCATTCGGCGCTGTCCCCAACTACCCGTGTCCCCGCATCTCGAAGATTCCCAGATTCTACAAATCCACATGTTGGAAGCCAAGGGCCTCCAGCCGCTGTTTATCGGTGTTGGTCGGACAAGGAATAGCCCAGGCGAGTAAAAAGCGAGGGCGTGAACTTGCCACATACGCAAAACGGGCATGTTCTGCGTTTGCCGGGTCGTGGTCCAACCACTGAGTCCAGTGCCCTCCGTCAGTGTGCTTATCTGGTGACGAGACTACCAGGACGGCGTCAAGCGTTTCTCCTTTGACTTTGTGAAAGGTAGTAACACGTAACCTTGAATTGTCGGTACCAACTGACATGCTGATGGACTCTTGCACGGCATTACTGCTCTCGCCGGAAGGAGCGCGCAGGTCTTTGGCCACGTCCGTGTTAGGTGGGCTTCGTCCCCAGCATTGTTCAACAACAGTCACAAGATTCTGCCTGAGGTTGCCCGCCCACGAACTCCAGTCCTGGTCAAAGTCAACGAGGGAATGAATAATGGAGCACTTGTCCAATACATGGGCCAGGAAGAGCCGCCAGTCGACGCCTGATGAACATGACGCCGGGCAATAATAGTGCCTGGCATCAGCGTGCTCGTCTGGGAAACAAATCTGCACTATCGCACTGCCGGTGGTCTCCAGCGCAACTGTCATGTTGTCAATGCCAGCGGTCGGCCAAAGAGCAATCGCCAACGCGAGCCGCTTAGTTGCGTTCCCCGAAGTCTCGGTTGCCACAGGCGAGAGCTTTTTCACGGTGGCATAACCACGTGCTACTACGGCCGAGTGTTCTAGGGCGTAACCCCTGGTCTGCAAGTACGCGGCAAACTTGTTTGGCAGGCCTGCCAAGGCCCCCTTTTCGTATTCACAATACACGCACGCAGGCTTGGTGGTTCCGTCGTCCCGTCCCCTTATACTACCATGATCGGCAAGGTGTCCGCACATATTGACAATCTCCTGCACACTCCGAAAGTTTTCAGTCAGCGCCAGCTCTTGAAGTCCTTTCTCAGCTACGAATTCTCGTACTTTTTCCGGGTATACTCTTCTAAAAGAGTAAACAGCTTGATTAAGGTCGCCGACGAGATGCAAATACGTGCCAGCCTCCCGCAAGGCCTGAAACAACTGCAATTGGCTCGATGTGAGGTCCTGACACTCATCAATGATGACTACCGGAAAGCGAGAACTTAGCCGGTTCCGAACCTGCGCACATTTCTTAAGAACGGCGTAGCATATGGCCTCAACATCCTGGTAGGTGGCGAAACCAGCCAACCAGAACCTGCGCTTCGTATCAGCTAAGTCTTTGATCTGCCACTGCTCACGGATGTCTCTTTCGCGGGCAAGGTCGGCTGCTGCATTGCCAGATGCCAAGACAATATTGCCATCTGCATCGAGGTGGTATTCGGTGGCTCTCACGTGGCCGCATTGACCGTACTGGTATTTCGTTTTGAATGCGTTTAGAAAGCCAGCCTTCGACTCGTCCCCAATGATCCGTACCGATCTGTCACCTTCCTTGCCGGTATAACCAGTAAGGAGATGTCCGAATGGGTTCAAGATGTAGCCATGAAGCCAGCTATCTACCGTTCCGATAAAATGCGGATAGAGGCTGACTGACGCGAACTGGCTGACGCGCTCTCTGATCACGTCCGCGGCATTATTAGTAAAGCTCAACAGCGCTATGCCGCGGGACTGCCAGTTCCGCCTCTTGAGGGTGTACGCTGCTTTCAATCCTACGACTTCAGTCTTACCACTACCGGGGCACGCCCTCAAAAAGGATTCGGCCTTAAGATTGTGACGCACGTACAACAACTGCTCCGCTGTTTTTTCGGAGAGACGGCAGCCTTTCTGGCTACGGCACAGCGACATCTCTGTGGCGGCTCCACTGTAGCAGTCTTCAGGAGAAAGCCCAACAGGCTTGTTGCAAATGACGCCCGCAACTAAATCAAACAATTCTCTGTGGTCACTCATTTCTGCTTCCCACATGCCCACAAAACAGCGGCCTCGATATAGTCAGGAACAGCAAGCGAGTTCCCAGATCCAGGTTGCGCGAGGTACGCAGCAAGGGCCTGAGCAAACTCACCCTTGTCCAGGTGGTCTAGCAGATAAAGCGCAGCGTCGGCGCGGGGTGACCAGTTGGAGTTCGGAGCCCAGTCCTGAGATGCGCGTGATTTCAGCGCTTGGGCAACAACGGGAGCATCCGCGCGCTTGGCGCACTGACTAGCCACGTCCAGCATCACTTTAATATTATCGCCCGTCATGGCGAGGTCATATTCAAACGTCTTGAGTTCGTTAGGAAACAGGCGGGTATTGCTAGACTTGGCAACCACGTTCACCAGTGCCAGCGCGGGATTGTCGCCGGTCATTTTGTCCACTGGAGTAGGTTTGTAGACCGTCGGGTTACCGGCCGCGTCAGCGCGCTTTTGCGGTGGATCGTTGTCGGTGACTCCGGCGCAGCGCAGCGGCAAACGCTCTGTGGCCTCGGCATCCAGCGTACAAAAGAGTGCCATGAAGTGCTTGAAGTAGATGCCGCCCATGTTTATGACAGCAACACCGGCATCCTCCAGACTGTCCGGCAGCCGCTGCTTCGCGTCTAGGCCTGCGTTGTGCTTTTTAAGGGCGATTGTCGCAAGTTCAGAAAAGAGGAGGGCTTCCGCAAGGCCCTCGACCAAGATTACCCCTTTCGCAAACAAGAGTGTAGATTTCGTGACGTCCAGCCACCGCGATATGAACGATTCAGTTTCTGGAGAGAGGCCGCAATCGCGGATCGGAAATGCCGTAATCTGGTCGTCTTTTGCGGAAAGGTGAATCAATGTCTTAATTGACACTGCGGATGCCAAGACTGGCGAGTGGGTTGTGACAATCACCTGAATACCGGCGTTTGTCGCAGTCTGCTCAAGGTATTTCAATAAGCGCACCTGAAGCTGTGGATGAAGATGCGCTTCAGGCTCCTCTATAAGCAGAACGCGCAGACACTCATTGGATGCCGATGGGTTTGACAGTTCCGCCAGGACGGTCGCGAGGTAAAGAAGGTTATTGTAACCCAAACTGTTTTCCTCGAGTCCCCTAAACAGCTCTTGTTCGGTGCCATCCTGTAAACGTGGAAAAAAGAACAGCCGGAGAGTCTCTGCAATGCGGTTGAAGTTGCTTTCGCTGAATTGAATGAGAGTGTCTTGGCCGAACACCCTACCAATGGCCTTTTCGAGAGCGTCCCGAATGAGCGTGTTGGCTTGATCGATGGTCTTACCCTTGTCAGCCGCCAATTGCTTATTGAATTCCCTGACCTCCTTTTCCAGCGGCGGAGTATTGTTCTCCAGCAACGCGCGATTTAGGTTTTTCAGTAACCGGGCCAAACGTGATCCGCGCCCCTCACGCAGCTTGGCCTCCGCATCTCGCATCGGCGGCAGGTAGATACAGTTGATCTTTTCAAAGAGCTCCCGTTCAAACATGCTGGCGCGAGAGGTGCCGCCCCAGACGACGCGTTTTACCCAGCCTCGCCCAGTTTCTTTGTTTTCAGCCTGAAGTGTGAGCAGGGCCTCGTCGTCATCGACCATCCACGGAAGAAAAGTAACCGTCTCTTCTCTTGTCAGGTCCCCAAATGTTGCCGAGACTGTCATGCCGGGAGTGCGTTTGCCACCTTTGGTGAACGGTCGAAAGAAGTCAGTGTCCGCTATCCCGCCTCGCCCGTACTCGTCTTCGAGAAGAATCAGCCGAATAGCATCAACGATTGCAGATTTCCCTGTGCCGTTCTCGCCGACCAGAACGTTCAGGCCCTTCGAAAACTTAATCTGAAACTGCTTACCGAATGGCTTGTAGCCGTTTATGTTCAGTTTCCCAAGGAACATTTCGCCACCCCATTCCACTACGAATCTCTGAATCTCTTGGAGATCTGTGGTACTCCGGGACAGAGCCGCATTCTTTCGCAGAAATGCGCCTCTGTACCGATCCCGCACTCTTTCAGCGCATCAATGCTTCTGATTGATGCTTTCGACTTCGAGCTCCCTGGCCCGGGTCCCCAAAGGTTGCGAGACAAAGTTCCCTTTGCCTTCAGCTTTCATCTGCTTTTCGATTGCCCGGTAGTGGGCGCAGAGCTTGTGGATATCGTGCCCGTGCTCGCGGGAGATCTCCCTCCTGACTGCGCGCACTTCGTCTATTAGCGGGTCGTTAGTCATGGCGTCTCATCCTCCAAGAGGTTCATGGGTGTCACAATCTCCGGGGTCCACAATCCCATTAGGGCATTGGTTCTGCGGATATGCGGCATTTTGTTCTCGTTGGCCAAGTGCACGCAGTTCCAGGTTAGTAGGATGTCAATTCTATGAAATGAAGCCAGTGCCAGGTGCAAGGCATCCCCTGTTGGGTCCGCTGGCATCACAAAGCGGCGGATGTACACCTCTGCGATTTCCTCTACCTCAGGAGTTGTTTCCAGGGCCGGCAATTGCTCTACCAGCGACACTTTCGCCCCCGTGCTAGGATGGATGCTCTTGCGCAGTTCTTCAATGACTGCCATGCTGGTAAACAACGAGTAATTTCCCCTCTCCCGGTCCCACCACTTGCGGGTCCAGTGTTTCCTGGCCACCATCTCAGGTTCCAGCCGCTCATCATAGTAGCTGCTGGGTACTGATGTTTCAATGTACAGCGTCCTCCCCATAAACACAGTTTACCACCTCCCACAATGAAAGCCAACAGACCCGGGTGGCCCTCCAAGCCAAGCCGTAAACTCTAGGGTTCCAGGGGTTCCAGGGTTCCAGGTTCCAGGTTCCAGAGGTTCCAGGGGACGGTTCCAGGGGACAGTGACGCATTTATTCTGTCGGCCCTCGTCAGTGTCGTCACAGTCCCTGTATCCGGTGACCCATTGCCGCAATGTTTCCAAGAGTTCGTCGTCAAGTTTTGTGATAAAGCACCTTCCCTTCCAGCAACGCCGGCCGCTCAATCGTTCCCGGGATCCACCAGCGTCGTTCCAGGTCTTGCGGTGTGCGCACCACGATGTCAAGAGGGATGCGAAAAGTGTTGAGGGCGAGGCCAATCTGGATGCTCTTTTCGAATTTCGACCCTTCAACACTCATGACCACCAACAGGTCCACGTCGCTGTCCGGCCCGGCCGTGCCGCGGGCTTGCGAGCCAAAAAGGATGATCTTGTCGGGATGAAATTCGCGGACAATGCGCTTGACTATGCCGGCGATGATGCGCTTCATCTCTTTCTTGCTCTTCGCCTTTAACATAGCCACCTCTCCTCGCCCGAAATCGTGGACAGAGCATCCCATTTCAACAGGGCTCTGTCCACGTCTTCCTTGCGTTTCCTTCAGCGCGCTCCGTTCCCCGCCTCCTTGGGCGTTCCCTGCGCTTCTTTCGGCACTGGCTCGCCGCACGACACTTCCGTGTCCGCGCGGCGGCATTGATAGCATACGGTGGCCGCAACGGCCCCCGGCATGTCCATGCGCGGCGTCTTCCGGGCCATTTCCTGAACGGGCTGGAAGGTCTTCAGTAGCGCCTGATAGTCCGGGTCTTCCTTGGAAGCGAACACGGCTTTGGCGCAGGCTTGCGTGCCGCCGGCGCTCTTGGCCAAAGGCGCCAGCAGGAAAGCGTTGAGTTCCGGTTTCTCGATGCGCACACCCAGCGCATCGCCCTTCCAGCGCTCCGTGCGCGGCGTCCAACTCTTGGACATTTTCGCTTTTTGAGCGTGATGGCACTCCTCGCAGCGCCGCTCGAAAACGTCGCTCATTACTTTGGGCAGTTCGAGCGGGAACATCTGGCGGCAGCCGGGCAGTTCAGGGTGTGCCGTGTCGGCGGTGCCGTAATAGGGCGCGTTCAAGTCAATCCACATCAATATCCGCCGCTGCTCGGCCTCGCTGAGCTGCACCTGCGGCTTGCCGGCGGAGTCCGGGTGTCCGCTGAGCACCAGCGCAGCCAGCTTGCTGGGATGCGAGCCCCACTTCTTCGGAGTGACCTCCAGAATATTCCATTCGTGGCCGTTGTAGGTCGGAATCCAGTTGACAAACTGGCTGCCGGTCCGCCCCTGGCCCATGTCCGCCAGCATTTCATAGGAGACGTTGAAGCAATCGGTGCGGTCGCCTGAAAGGTCCAGCTTGCCCCCTCCCCCTGCCCCCTCCCGCGAGGGGAGGGGGTTGTGGCACTGGACGCAATGCTTGTCCAGAACCGGCTGGACGAGGGACGCGTAGCAGAATCCGCGGACGCCCCATTCCGGCGGCTGGATGTCCTGCGGCTCCTGCGCCAGCACGGCGGGCCGCACCGGACGCGACAGATGCATCTGGCGCGAGGAGTGGCACCCCACGCAGCCTTGTACTTCGCCCGGCATCAAATGCGTAAAGCTCCTCATGCGCTGCACCGCGCGGCCCTCAGCGTCCATCGCGATGAAATAAAGCGGCTGCTGCGCCGGCACGCGGAAGTAAGCCGAGCCGTCTTCGGCAACCTTGACGAACCCCAGCACCTTCTTCGGCACGTAGGTCGCCCCGCAGGACACCAGCATGCGCTGGAACTCGTAAAGCGGCCGGCATATACCCGGACTGTTGATCAAGGCCCGCGAGACCTCCTGGACCACCGCAAGCTGTTTCACCTCGCCGCGCTGCACGTAGGGTTCCAGGCCGCTGTAAACGTCTTGCAGATAAAGCGTCGCCGTGGAGACGCCGGCTTCCGAGCCGCGACCGTCAGGGAGTCCCGACAATGTCGGGACTTGCTCACGCGCGCGGCTCGGAACGTCTGGCAGCACGCTGCCGCGCACTGGCGGAGCCGGCCGCGTCCGCAGGGGCCGCGGGTTGTAGAAGCCCATGCCGTCGCGGGGCGCCAACACGGCAGTCTGCTCCGTGCCGTCGTAATCGCGCAGCAGCAGCGTGCCGTCGTAAGAGACGAGGAAGTATTTTTCGTCCACGGGGTAAGGCGTTTGATATGGCCCGCCCGGCCCGTTGGTGCTGACGGTTTCCGGGTTCTTGAAGAGGCGGACTTCCGGCGTGAGATTGCGCACCCCGGCCCGGGCGTTCTGGCCGTATGCGGGATCAATGATGCCGATCGCGCCGCGGCAGGAGCCGTTGTGGCCGGTCAGCGTGCAAAGTATCGCGCGCGAACCTGGAATCGCCTGCGGCTCAATGAAGGTCGCCGGGTCCAGCATGCGGTTGCCGAAGTACCCTTGCAGCATGGTGCCGTCCGGGTTGATCGTCCACAAGCTCTGGATGGGGATGGCCGGGCGATCCACATATTCCCAGCGTCCGTAGATAATGCGGCCGTCGTTCAGCACCGCGGGGGTGAAGTCATTGAGGTAATTGGCAGAGATGCGGCGCTGGTCCGAGCCGTCGGCGTTCATAGTCCAAAGTATGCCGACCGGTGTGTTGAAGCAATAGGCCGCCTGCGAGATGCGCGAAGAAAGGAACACAATCCGGCCGTCGGGCAGCCAGGCCGGGTCGTAATTGTGGCCGTCGTGTGCTTGGGTGAGTTGTTTCAAGCCCGTGCCGTCTGCGCGCACGGTGTAGACTTGGTACGGTTCCTTGTTTGCGCGCCAGCCGAAGACCACGGTCTGGCCATCATGAGACAGATCGCAGTTCTGAATCTGCCCCTTGGCCGAATCCACCAGCCGCGTCAGGTTGCCGTCGCGCACGTCGTAAACGTACAGCCCGCCACCGTCCTGCTGGCCTTCGCAATGGTAAGTGTAGACGTGCGAAGAGCGGATGTGATGCCTCTGGGCCACGACCAGTTTGGTGAAGCTCTGGCCTCCGGCCTTCAGGCTGGCGCTAAGCTGGGGCGAGTCTTCCTTAGGCGGCGGCGGAACGTTTCCGCTGATGAGCTTGCTCGCGGGAGTGAATGCCCCCAGCGCGGCTGCGGGTGGCGGCGTGGAGTACACTTCGATCTTGGAGGCGCCTGGGTTCGGGCCACCGAAGGAACTGAGGAAGCGGAGCGTGAGCTTCTGCACTGCAATCGCTTTGGGAAGCGTCATGCGCTGCGGGCCGTGTCCGCAGGCGAGCACGCCCTTCAACACGGGCGTCGCGGCATCGTCCGCGCGGAGCTCATAGTCCTTCCAGCACTCGCTGACCTCCCACGCGGTCCGGCCATAGTACACGACTTCGGCCACGGTGACCGGCTGCGGCCACTCCAGCGTGAAGACCACGCCGTTGGGATGGTCGTTGCCCCTGGCGACCCAGGCTTTTTTCAAGTCGTCCTGGCTGCCCGCAGCGGGGATTGGGCCGTCGCAGGCAAATTTCGCGAGGTACTCATTGTTAAACTCAGATGAGGCGGAGGCCTTCGCCTGGCGCGCCAGATTCTCAGGCTTCGGCTGAGGCGCGGCCGGCTCTGCGGCCATGCTCGAGGCGCTGCCCGCCACGACAACCGTCCAAACCAGCACCGCCGCAACCCAGCGCAAAGTACTCATGGCGTTATCCCCTCGCTGAGAATCCGCTGTGGGCCAGCGTGTTGCACGGCTCTCAAGAGGCATCCGAAATGCCTGCGACCGGCATTGTCACACTTGCCCCTGCGTATCCACCACAGATGATAGCGTCTCATCTTGCGCTATCAACAACAGCTTAAAGTATTACAGGGGTGCATGTCAGTAAATGCGTGGCCCAGAGCGTACCGCGGGCGTCCCGCCCGCCTTCGTCCTCGCGCCCTGCCAGCCTGCCACGAGCGGGCGGGACGCCCGCGGTACATTTGCTGAGACAGGTAACGGGGACAGACTACCACTCGTAATTCCGGGAGTTCTAGGGGGGCATGACCGTACTTGCGGGCCGTTCCTGGAAAGGTTCCGTCTCCGCTTGAACCTCACCTCGCTAAAGGTATCGTCATTCCCCAGCGGCAGGAAAGCCGGCGTTCAAAAGGCCGCGGGCCAGTTGCGGGGAGGGGGTATAATATGGGCATTGGCAGATCCACGCTAGACTTCATGCTGCTCGAACACGCAGCCAGACCTTTTCGCGGCAACGCCCTGACCTTGGGCCGCCAGGACATTCACTTCAACATGGCGTCCCTGGCGCAGTGTGCCCGCAACGCAGGAGTCCAACTGCTGGAAGTTCCCCCTGAACCCAGCGCCAAGCCCGAACTGGCTGCACGGGGAAACATCAGCGATCAGTCTTTCTTCAAGGCCTTGGGCTTCGCCAGCCTCCGTGCGCTGGATATCTCCGGATACGAAGGCGCCAGCGTGATCTGGGACCTGAACCGCAGCGGCGTGCCGGAAGCATATCGGGGCGCTTTTGACTTCATTCTTGACGGCGGGACGTTTGAGCACGTCTTCCACATTCCCAACGCCCTGGCCAATCTTCACGATCTGGTTGCCGTGGGCGGGCGGATAATGCACGCCCTGCCGGTCTCGAACTACGTGGATCACGGCTTCTACATGTTCTCCCCCACGCTGTTCTGCGATTACTACCTGTACAATGGCTATCAGCTCAATGGGGTCTTGCTGCACCGCATTGACCGCTGGGGGCCGAACAACAGTCCGGGACAGTTCATCGAATACATTCCCGCCTACTTCCGCAACCACCAGCCAGGCGGCATTGACGGGGCGGTCTGGAACCTGTTCGTCACTGTGACGCGGACCGCGCAAGCCACCTCCGGGAAGATTCCCCCGCAAGGCTATTTTTACCAAGTGCTGACGCGAAGCTGATGCGCAGTACTGAAAGGCCCCTGACGGGTGCCAGTCCCGGCCGTTTTTTTTTGAATGCCCACTTGCTTCAAACGTCCAATTGGATAAGTGAAAAGAGGGCGGGGCATGTGTCCTTGCTCCCGGCGACGTGGTTGAATGCTGTAGGAGGAAACAAACATGAGACAGACGTTTGCAGTCCTTGCCGGAGCACTGTTGCTCACTTTGGCCGTGAGCGCGCGTGCCGAGACGATGGACGACATCATTACGCTGGCGCAAAAGGGCCTCGGCGATGAAGTCCTGGTGGCGGCCGTCGAGAACTCCAAGGCAGGGTTCCAGCTCTCCGCGGCTGACATCGTCAAGCTCAAAGACAGCAAAGTGCCGGACAAAGTGATAGCGGCGATGCTTCGCCACCACGCCGCTGTTCCTGAGCCTGTCATCGTGGCCACTCCCGCGCCCGCGGCCCGTCCTCTGGTCAAGCAGTTGGAAGCGCCGACGATGGTGGCCGGCGCCGAAGGCGTCCTCAGCATTGAGAATCTGGACGACAGGGCCTGGTCATACAGCTACGAACCGGGCACGCGGACAATCTGGATTTCGTCGCGGGTCAATGGCCGCGGCAACCTGGAGCCTCACGGCGGGCTCAGCATCAGGCTGGCCGCGGACAGCTACAAGGTGCGCTATAACAGCCAGGACACCGGCCCTTCTGTGACGGTCTTCGACGGCGAGAAGTCCCTGATAATGCTGAGCCGCGTGGACACGCCGGAAGTGGAGGCGTTGTACGCCACGGTCTTTGAACGGGGCGAGCGGAAAGCCACGGGCAAGCTCGCGACACTGCACGCGGCAGCGGCGCCGAGCCAAGGCAACAAGAGCTCATACTATGGCGAGGCGGAGCAGGAGCGGGTTGTGACCTCTCCAGCGCCGGCCGTCTATTCCGCGCCTGTGTACGTGAACACCGGCTATCCATACTATTATGGTTATCCTTACTATTATGGCTATCCTTACTATGGCTACGGGCGGCCTTACTATTATGGCCCAGCCTTCGGCTTTGGCTATTCAAGCTGGGGCCATCGTGGCGGTTGGGGCGTCAGGGTAGGATTCTAGCGGGGAGCGGGGTTCGGGGCGCGGGGTGCGGGGTGCGTGAAGCGTGTAGCTTGGTGCGTGTAGCGGGGGGGGTGCAGCGTGGTGCGCGCCCCGAACCCCGAACCCCGCGCCCCGATCCCCGAACCCAATGAAGGCTCTGGTGACCGGCGGCGGGTTCTTGGGGCAGGCTATCGCGGCCATGCTGCTTGGCCGCGGCGACCAGGTCCGCATTTTCTCACGGCAGCGCCATCCCGAGATTGAGCGGCTGGGCGCGCAAGGCGTGCAAGGCGACGTCAGGGATCTGAGCGCGCTGGTCCAGGCCTGCATGGGCCAGGAGGCCGTTTTCCATACGGCGGCGCTCGCGCGCGGCGCCTGGAATGCCGCAGCCCAGTATGCCGCAGTCAACGTCGCGGGCACGCAGCACGTCCTCGAGGCGTGCAAACGGCGCGGCGTGGAGAAGTTCCTTTACGCCGGCGCGGCGAGCGTCGTCTTCAACTTGAGGGACCAGTGCGGCATAGATGAACGCGCTGCCTATCCCGCCCGTTTCTACGATCAGTACTCCGAAACCAAGGCCCGCGCCGAGCAACTCGTCCTCAGGACCAGCGGCAGCGATGGACTGCTGGCTTGCAGCCTGCGCCCTTTGCTGCTCTGGGGCCCTGCCGACCCGCACTTTCTGCCGCGGCTCATCGCCAGCGCCGGGAAACGGCGTCTGTGCATCGTGGGTCCGGGCCGGAACAGGGTGGCGCTGACGTACATTGACAATGCCGCCCTGGCGCATCTGCTGGCCTGCGATGCCATGTCGCCCAAGCGCGTGGCGGGCGAGGCCTACTTCATCAGCGACGACGAGCCCGTGGTGTTTTGGGACTGGGTCAATGCGCTGCTCAAGGAACTCGGCCTGCCGCCGGCCGCCAAGCGCCTCCCTGCCCCTCTGGCCTATGCTGCCGGAGCGGGCCTGGAGCGGGCCTGCACGTGGCTGGGGAAAACCGGCGAACCGCCTCTGACCCGCTTCCTGGCCCGCGCCTTGTCCTGTTCGCACTATTACAACCTCGCCAAAGCCAAGCGTGATTTCGGCTACCGCGCAGTGGTGACGAGCGCCGAAGGCCTGCGCAGGACGGTGGAGCGTTTTCGAGCACATAGGGCTTGACTTGTCCTCTGGGGCGGGTACATAAGACGAGTGGTTAGTGGTCAGTGGTTTGTGGTTAGTGGCGAGTGGCGAGTGGCGAGGGCTTGGCTGCTAGTCACCAACCACTAACCGCTAGTCACTGACTACTAATTAAGGCAGCTAAGCTATGGCAACGGCAGTGGCAGAGATTGTTGTGACCGCGCCTGATGGCAGCTCCACGCGCTATCCGTTAGGCGCCATAGCGCTCATCGGGCGGCATTTCGAGTGCCAGGTGAAACTGGACGACCCGATGGCCTCGCGGAAGCACTGCAAGGTCGAGCGCACGCCCGCGGGCACGTTCATCGTTGAAGACAACCACTCGAACAATGGGACTCTCCTTAACGGCGAGCCCTTGCAGGCCAACGTCCCCGTGCCGCTGCACGGCGGCGACACCATCACCGTCGGCGAGACCACGCTGCGTCTGGAGTTGGCGGAGCCCGAGGAAGACAAGGGCCCCCCGTCCGCGGTCAAGCTGGAGGACGAGGAGGTCGCGCTCAGCTTCGTTCAGAACGCCAAGGTCCAGGCGGTCTCCGAGGCAGAGATTGTCAGCCAGGATGTCAACACGCTGAAGAGCGTGGCCAAGCGGCTGAAATTTCTGGTGGAAATGGGCCAGGCACTGGGCTCCAGCCTCGGCCTGCCGAAATTATTGAACACGTGCATAGATAAACTCTTTGAGGTTTTTCCCCAGGCGGACCGGGCCGCGGCCGTGATCTATGGTCCCGACGGCTCGCTGCCACCGCTGGTGACGCCGGAGTCCGACCAGGACTCGGAGCTGGCGCAACGCAAGCGGGGGCTGGCCCTGGACGTGCTGCGCGCCACAGGGGCCTCGCAAGGCGCGTTTCGGATCTCCCGAACCGTGGTCAACCAGGTGCGTTCGCAACATATTTCGGTGCTGATGGAAAAAGGGGGGAGCATGTCGCTGATAGACATCGCCTCCGGGATGTGCTCGCCCCTGCTGGCCGGCGAAAAGGATCTGGGCCTGTTGTACCTGGAAACGCGGAAGGCGCACCAGGCGTTCACTCAGGACGATTTGGGTATCATGACCGCGCTGGCCGGACAGATCGCAGTGGTGGTCTCGAATTCGGACCTGGCCCGCGAGGCGGCGGCCCAAGCGGCCTACCGCGAGCAACTGTCGCGCTTCCTTACGCCGCAGTTGGTGGATCAGATGCTGAAGGGCACAGTGACCCCAGATCTGGGAGGCACGGAGAAAAAAGGCACCATCATCTTCTCCGATATTGTCGGCTTCACGAAGCTGTCTGCCAAGATGAGCCCCAAGGACGTCATGACCCTGCTCAACCGCTATTTCACGGTCATGCAGAACATCATCTTCCGCCTGGGCGGCTCCATAGACAAGTGCGCGGGCGACAACATCATGGCCCACTGGGGGGTGTTGGGCGACGTGCCTACTCCCACGGCTTGTGCGGTGACGGCCGCGGTGGAAATGCAAAATGCGCTGTTTACGTTCAACCGGGATGAGGCCCAGAAAAAAGAGATCGCCCTGCCGCCGACGCCCTTGGGCCACGGCATCGGCCTGAACACCGGGAAGCTCTGCGCCGGCAACATCGGCTCGGAACACAAGATCGAGTTCACCGTCATCG